>Ga0265298_10001436_pt1 | contig 35338 bp, 30 predicted proteins | sample AusTroGonzalo_MG_3_FD_193486 | JGI IMG/M metagenome (GOLD analysis project Ga0265298, IMG submission 193486) | Bovine rumen microbial communities from tropical cattle in Woodstock, Queensland, Australia - Gonzalo_01 | ecosystem: Host-associated > Mammals > Digestive system > Stomach > Rumen ...
GACCATCCAGATTCTGGCCGACGAGTTCGGTTTTGAAGCCCAGCTTATGGAAGAATACGAAGAAGCCGTGCTGGGCGTGGAAGAGGAATCTACCGAAAACCTGCAGCCCCGTCACCCCGTGGTGACCGTGATGGGCCACGTGGACCACGGTAAGACCTCGCTTTTGGACTGGATCCGCAAGACCCACGTGGTGTCTGGTGAATCTGGCGGCATTACCCAGCACATCGGTGCATACGAGGTGACTACCGCCCAAGGCAAGGTGACGTTCTTGGATACTCCGGGTCACGAAGCCTTTAGCGCCATGCGCGCCCGCGGTTCTCAGGTGACCGACGTGATTGTGCTGGTGGTGGCTGCCGACTCCATGGTGATGCCCCAGACAGTGGAATCCATCGAACTGGCCAAGCGTGAAAAGGTTCCCATGGTGGTGGCAATCACCAAGGTGGACCTGCCTACCGCCAACCCCGACAAGATTCGTGCCCAGCTGGCCGAACGCGGTGTGGAAGTGGAACAGTGGGGCGGTCAGACCAGCTGTATTGAAGTTTCTGCCCGTACGGGTCAGGGTATGGACCAACTTCTGGAAACCCTGGCTTTGGAAGCCGAAGTCTTGGAACTCAAGGCCAACCCCGACGCCCACGCTCGCGGCGCCGTGGTGGAATCCAAGTTGGACGTAGGCAAGGGCTCCATGGCTACCATCCTGGTGCAGAACGGTACCCTCCATGTGGGTGACCCGTTTGTCTGCGGTATTTATGCCGGTAAGGTTCGTGCCATGTTCAACGAACGCGGCGAACAGATGAAGGTGGCGCCTCCCTCCGCTCCTTGCCAGGTGCTTGGCTTTGACGGTACGCCTCAGGCCGGTGACGACTTGGTGGTGGTGGACGACGAAAAGACCGCCCGCGAAATTGCAAGCAAGCGCCGTATGGCTGCTCGTGAACGCGACCTGCGCGCCCGTAGCACCATTTCTCTGGAATCTAAGTTCAACGAACAGAAGGAAGGCAAGCTTTCCGAACTGAACTTGATTGTGAAGGCCGACGTGGGTGGTTCTGCGGAAGCCCTCGCTTCTTCTTTGGAAAAGCTTTCCAACAGGGAAGTGAAGGTGAACATCATCCGCAAGGGCGTTGGTGCCATTACGGATTCCGACATCCTGTTTGCTACGACTGCTCAGGCTATCATTATTTCGTTCCACTTGATGCCCTCCCTTTCTGTCCGTGAAATGGCAGAAAAGGAAGGAATCGAAATCCGCAACTACCGCGTGATTTACGACTGTATCGAAGACATCAAGAACGCCGTGGAAGGCCTGTTGAAGCCCACCCTCAAGGAAGAACTTGTGGGCGAAGCCGAAATCCGCCAGGTGTTCAAGATCCCGAAGGTGGGCCTCATTGCCGGCTGTATGGTTACCGACGGCGAAGTGGACCGCACCAGCCACGTGCGCGTGTACCGCAATGGCGTGGAACTGGGTACCACCGTGGTCCAGTCCCTCAAGCGCATGAAGGATGACGTGAAGTCCGTGGTCCGCGGATTCGAATGCGGTATCGGCCTCAAGGGTTACGACGATATCAAGGAAGGCGACAGCCTGATCTTCTTCAAGGAAGTCACTGTGGCCCGTACCCTGAAGGACGTGGCCCGCGAAGAAGCCGAAGAGAAGGCTAAGAAGGCTGCCGAGGGGGCCAATGAGTCGTAGGACCGACAGACTGGGAGAACAGTTCCGCGAGGAAATCGGAAAGCTCGTGCAAAAGGGGCTTAAGGATCCTCGCGTGAGCAGCCTTGCCAGCATTACCCGCGTGACCATTACCGATGACTTGAGCTATGCGAAGGTGTTGGTTTCGGTCATGGGGACGGACAAGGAAAAGACCGATTCCCTGATTGGCCTCAACAACTCCTCCGGATTTATCCGCGGGGTGTTGGGCAAGTCCCTCAAGATCCGCAAGGTGCCGGAACTCAAGTTTGTCTTGGACGAGAACCTGGAACACGCCATGCGTATCGAGGAAATCCTTACCGAACTGAAGCAGAAGGGGGAATTGTAGTTGACTCCTTCGGGCTTTGTCCTTCTGGATAAAATCGCTGGTGAAACTTCTTTTAAGGCCCTTTTCCCACTGAAAAGGGTCTTTTGCACTAAGCGGGTAGGCCACGCCGGCACTTTGGACCTGCGGGCGTCTGGCCTGATTGTGGCCGCCATCGGGCGTGCCACCCGGCTGCTCCCTTTTGTGGAGGCCAAGGACAAGTGCTATACCTTTAGATTGCATCTGGGGTACGAAACCGACACCCTGGAATGGGATGGCGACGTGGTCCATCAGGACGAAAGGGCGTCCGACGTCATCACTCGCGACACTCTGGAAAAAATCCTTCCGCAGTTCACCGGCGACATTACGCAGGTTCCCCCGCAGTACTGTGCTGTGAAGGTGGATGGCCGCCGTGCCAGCGACTGGGCGGAACGGGGAAAGCAGGTGGAACTGCGCCCTCGCCCTATCCGCATTAACTCCTTGAAGATTCTAGGCGAGGGCGAGACTACCGAGGGTTGCACCGGCAAGTGCATGGCCACCTTTGACATGGAATGCGAATGCTCCAAGGGTACCTACATACGTGCCTTGGGCCGTGACATTGGCCGTGCTCTTGGAACCTACGGTTGCGTCTCTTTGATTCGACGCCACCGCATTGGCCCCGTGACTTTGGAAAGGGCGGTGAAGGGTTCCGATTTGGCTAAGGAAAATTTGGTGCCCGTAGACAAAGTGCTGGATTACCCCGTGGTCCGTTTTGACGAGAAGGATTTGTCCGTCATCCGGAACGGGAATTGGGTTCCCTGGAAAACTCCTGTAGATGGGGTAGGGGAACAGGGCCACGTTTTTGTGGCGGACCTGCAAGGGGACGTGCTTGCCTTGGGCCAGTACGAACCGGGAAGAATCAAGCCGAAGTATTTTTTGGCGGAGGATGACTGATATGGGGAAAGCCCTTCGCCGTGCCATAACCATGGGAAATTTTGACGGTTGCCACCTGGGCCACCAGGCGCTTTTCCGTTCCCTGAAAGCGGTGGCCGAAGTCAACGGCTTGGTGCCTACGGTTATCAGTTTTGAACCCCATTCCAATTACGTTTTGCGGACTCCCGGTGATCCCCTGCTCTTGACCACTACGGAAGAAAAGCGGGAATTTGTGGAAAGTTTGGGCCTTGAATTCATGGTGATGCCCTTTACTCCCGAAATGGCCAAACTTCCCTTCGATGAATTTGTTCGTAACGAATTGATAGAAAAGCGGGGCGTGTGCTCCATGTTCTTTGGCCACGACCATTGCTTTGGTGCTGGGGGCAAGGGCAACTACGAAACCATTACCGCGGCCTTCCCGGAACTTTCCACCCAAATGCTTTCCATTGTGCTCCACAAGGGGGAACGGGTCAGTTCCTCGGCGGTGCGCAACGCCCTCTTGAACGGGGACGTGGACCGTGCCCAGACTTACTTGGGCAGGCCTTACCGTCTGTCGGGAACGGTGGTGGAGGGCAAGCGGCTTGGGCATACCCTCGGGTTCCCTACGGCAAACCTTCAGGTGGACCCCTACAAGTTCTTGCCCCGGAGTGGTGTCTATGTGGCCTCGGCTCGCTTGGAATCCCACGTTTTCCGCGCGGTGGTGAATATCGGCACCCAGCCCTCTACGGGGAACCACCGCATGGCTATCGAGGCCTACATTTTGGATTTTGACAGGGACATTTACGGAATGCCCCTGGCCTTGGACTTGCTGGCCTACCTGCGCCCGGAACAGAAGTTTGCCAGCCTGGATGATTTGGTGCGCCAAATCGGCATGGACGCGGACATTGCCAAGAACTACAATGGTAACCATTGGGCGGAATAACGCCCTAACTCTTTGACAGTCAAAACGTTAGCTACTCGGACGGGAAAAGACCCGTTTGAGCGGGAAAAAACGACGCTTGGATAGGGGGCCGTTTTTCACTTTTTGAAAGTCCGAAAATCCTGGAAAAATCCCTTTTTTTCTATCTTTTTGGCCGAATTTTACGAGGAATCCCTTATGACTGATGAGGCACAAAAGCCAAGTATCATAACGTCCTCCCTTGACTTCTTGGTCAATTGGGGCCGAACTAATTCTCTATGGCCGTTCCCCTACGGTACGGCGTGCTGTGCAATCGAATTCATGAGTACCGAAGTGGGCCGTTACGACCTTTCCCGTATCGGTTCCGAATATGTGCGCTTTACGCCGCGCCAGTCCGACGTGCTCCTGGTGGCGGGAACCATCACCTACAAGCAGGCTCCCATCCTCAAGCGCATTTACGAGCAGATGGCTGAACCCCGCTGGGTCATTGCCATGGGTGCCTGTGCCTGCTCCGGCGGATTCTACGACTGCTACTGCACCGTTCCGGGTATTGACCACATCATCCCGGTGGATGTGTATATCGGCGGTTGCCCCAGCCGTCCCGAGGCCTTCTTTGACGCCATGTTCGACCTGCAGAAGAAGATCAAGGACGAGTCCTACATGAAGCAGCGTGCAAGCAGGGTCAAGGATCAGTTGGAAATGATCAAGGCCAAGACCGCAGAGGCCACGGCCGCCGCCAAGGATTTCGCCCAAGCGAAGGTGGAAATGGCGAAGGAATTTGTGTCCGAGAAGGAACAGGAATTGGTCAAGAAGGCCCAGTTCTGGAAGGAGTAAACATGGATTTTAAGGAATTGACGGAAAAGTTTGGCGGCAAACTGGACGCCCAGGCCAAGTGGGACGACTGCGTGGTGGTCCCCAGGGAATACCTGCACAACGTGGTGGCCTTCTTGAAAGACGACCCCTCCTGCAAGATGGACATGCTGGTGGATATTGCAGGAATTGACTACCTGACCTACCCCAACCACGAGGGGGAGCGTTTTGCCATTTCTTATGCCTTCAAGAGCCTCAAGCATCCGGGCCTTCGCGTTCGCCTCAAGGTGCAGGTAGGGGAGTCCGACTTGAAGGTGCCCACCATTAGCGATTTGTATGCCAACGCCAACTGGTACGAACGTGAGGTGTTCGACCAGTTCGGTATCGAGTTCACGGGCCATCCGGACCTCCGCCGCCTGTTGAACCATGTGGAATTTGTGGGCCACCCGCTGCGCAAGGATTACCCTGCACAGAAGCGGCAGTGGCTCTCTACCAACGACTATTTGCTCCCGGAACTGGAAAAGCGCCTGGAAACGCTGGGTTACTGGATTGTGCAGCGTAGCAAGGAAGTCGAGACCAAGGACAATGAATTTTTGGAAGGGAGTGTCAAAGAATGATCGTACGTGATTCCAATGGCGAAACCCTGGACTTGATGCCCCTGAACGTGGGGCCTAGCCACCCGGCTACCCACGGCTGCTTGCGTTTTATGGCAGCCATGGATGGCGAAACCATCGTGGCCAGCGTAGAAGAAATCGGCTACCTGCACCGCGGGTTCGAGAAGATGGTGGAAAGGGGCACTTGGCAGCAGGTGGTTCCCTATACCGACCGTCTCAACTACTGCTCCGCCATCATGAACAATATCGCCTTCTGCCGTGCGGTAGAATCCATGTTTGGCGTGGAACTGCCGGAACGCTGCAAGGTGCTCCGCGTGATTGTGAACGAACTGTCCCGCATTAACGACCACTTTGTGTGCGTCGCTGCTGCGTTCCAGGACTTGGGCGGTACCACCCCGTTCATGTACGCCTTCAACCCCCGCGAAGAAATCATGTGCATCTGGGAAAAGCTCACGGGTGCGCGCCTGACCAACAGTTACGCCCGTATCGGTGGCCTTTCCCGCGACGCCTACGACGGATTTGAACAGGATGTGCTTGCGGCTCTGGATTCTACCGAGAAGGCCCTGAAGGACCTGCATGCCTGCTTGGACCGTAACCGTATCTTCTTGGACCGTACCGTGGGCATTGGCAAGATTTCTGCAGAAAAGGCCATCAGTTACGGCTGGACCGGACCTTGCCTCCGCGCCTGCGGTGTGGCGGCTGACCTGCGCAAGGACGAACCTTACTACGACTACGAGACCTACGATTGGGAAGTGGTGGTAGGAACTCAGGGCGACTGCAATGACCGCCTGCAGGTTCGTTTGGCCGAAATTGAAGAATCCGTGAAGATTGTGCGCCAGGCCCTGAAGCGCCTTGCGCCAGGGCCCGTCGACATCGTCGACCCACGCATCCGCGTGCCGGCGCACAAGCTGGCCTACCAGGACATGGAAGGCCTTATCGGCCGCTTCAAGAGCGTCTACGAGGGCGTTCGCGTTCCCGAAGGGGAATTCTACAGCGGCTCCGAATGCGCCAACGGCGAGCTGGGCTTCACTATCGTTTCCGACGGCAGCGGACACCCGTACCGTATCAAGGTGCGTCCGCCTTGCCTCACTCAGTTTGCCGCGTTCCACGAACTGGTGGAAGGCGGTCAGCTGGCCGACTCCATGGCCGTACTTTCCGGCCTCAACATTATCGCTGGAGAACTTGACCGATGAGAGAACATATTCAGGGTGCCGTTCAGTTTGTCGCCAACAATCGTTTGAAGTTCGACCGTCCCGTGGAACCGATTGCGGCTCTTCCGGATCCGGCGGAAACCTTTGGCCACGTGCACAAGGCTGTTCCCCAGCCGCCTACCAAGGAAGTGCTGGCCAAGTTGGATACTCCCGAAATCAAGGAACGCTGCGCCGACTTGCTCAGCCGCTACCCGGTGGGGCAGGGGGCTTTGCTAGAAGTGCTTTGGCTGGTGCAGGGCGTGTTTGGCTGGGTGCCTACCGAAGGTATCCGCTGGGCAGCCAATGTTTGTGGCTGCGCTCCGGCTCACGCTCTTGGCGTTGCCACTTTCTACACCATGTATAACCACGCTCCCAAGGGCAAGTTTCTGTTGCAGTTCTGCCGCAACATCAGCTGTGCCATCAAGGGTGCTCAGCCCCTCATCAAGTACGTGGAAAACAAGCTGGGCATCAAGAGTGGCGAGACCACTGCCGACGGCATGTTTACCATCCTTCAGGTGGAATGCCTGGGCAGCTGCGGTAACGGCCCCATGATGCTGGTGAACGACGACTTTGCCACCGACGTGGTGGATGGCCAGCTCAAGATGAAGCGTGGAACGACTCTTACCGAAGCAAGCATCGATCGCATTATTGACTGGTGCAAGGCCCACGTGAATGACATGCCCAAGCACGACGTGCTGGGCGGTACCGTGAAAGGCCACGGCGGCCACCCCGGCGCACCCGGCGCCACGGCAAAGCCACAGGTCGCCGACTACGCGCCTCCCTCTCCGGTTTTGAACGTGAAGGCGGAAGCCGACGAGACCGGCGCCACCCTCACCTGGAAGGGCGCTCCCGAATTTACCAAGCTTGTGGTAGAAAAGAAGAACGGCTCCAAGTGGGCCGCCGTGGGCGAACCCAGCGTCAAGGACAAGGCGTTTGTGAATGCTAGCGGCAAGGTGGGCGATGTGTATCGCATGATTGCAACCTCCGGTGAACGCACGGCAAAACCCTCCAAGGAGGCTACTGCCACGCAGAAGCCCGTTCCCGAAGAAAAGGCGGTATAGTGATGACTGAATGTGTAAAAGTTTGTACTGCTAACTTTGGCAAGGGCGCCCAGGACATTGAAGTCTACAAGAAGCTGGGTGGCTATGCCAATATTTCGGACCGCTTGTTCAACATGAGCCAGTTCGAAGTCATTGACTATGTGCAACGTTCAAACCTCCGCGGTCGTGGCGGTGCAGGGTTCCCCACGGGCATGAAGTGGAGCTTTGTGCCCCGCAATTCCGGCAAGCCCGTTTACATTGTGGTGAACGCCGACGAAGGCGAAGGCGGTACCTTCAAGGACCACTTCCTGATGTTGGAAGATCCCCACCGTTTGATTGAAGGCTTGATTATCGCTGCATGGGCTCTCGGTAGCCGTGCCGCCTACATCTACTGCCGCGGCGAATTCCTGCCCTGCATCGAGAGCCTGAACAAGGCCTTGAACCAGGCCTATGCCGCAGGCTACCTGGGAGAAAACATTTGCGGAACCAAGTTCTGCTTTGACATCTTTGTGCACCGCGGTGCCGGTGCCTACATCTGCGGTGAAGAAACCGCATTGATCAACTCTTTGGAAGGCCAGAAGGGTCAGCCCCGCTTAAAGCCGCCTTTCCCGGCGGTGAGCGGTGCCTGGAAGAGCCCCACTTGCGTAAACAATGTGGAAACCATCATGGCCCTCCCGTGGATCTTTAGCCACGAACCCGAGGAATACGCCAAGATGGGTACTCCCCGTGCCGGCGGTACCAAGGTGTTCTGCATTTCCGGCGACGTGAAGAATCCGGGCGTCTATGAAGCACCTCTGGGCACTCCCATGATGACCATGATCAACGACTACGCCGGCGGCGTGGTGGGCGGAAACCTGAAGGCGGTCTTGCCGGGCGGTTCCTCTTGCGCTCCGTTGAATGCGGAAGAATGCGCCGTGGCTACCATGGACTATGAATGCCTTGCTTCCATGAAGACCATGTTCGGTTCCGGTGCTATGATCGTGATTAACGATACCCACAACATGGCGGAACTTTTGAACGTGCTGGGCAACTTCTACAGTCACGAATCCTGCGGCCAGTGCACTCCCTGCCGCGAAGGTACGGGCCTGTTGCACCGCATCTTGAACCAGATTGTGGACGGCAAGGGTCACGACGGTGACGTGGAACTGATGCAGAGCCTTTCTGGTGGATTTGGCGGTGTGACCATTTGCCCGTTGTCCATTTCTCTGGGTGGCCCCACTTCTTCTTACACGGCGAAGTTCAGGGCCGACTTCGATGAACTGATTGCAAAGAACCCCGACCACGCCAAGCCCCGTGTTCAGGAAAACTATCGTCCTGGAATTTTCTGGTAATATTATGAGTAACTACTACAACATGCCGAAACTCCCGACCGAGAACAGCCCGAAGGTGGAAATCTTCGTGGACGACAAGGCCGTGATGGTTCCTGGCGATACGAACCTCCTCGAAGCCCTCAAGGCTGTCGGGATTGAAACTCCTCACGTATGTTACCATCCTTACCTGCCGGTATCGAGTAACTGCCGCCAGTGCCTGGTGGAACAGGAAGGCCCCCGCGGTCGTATGCTGGTGATTGCCTGCTACACGCCGGTGGCTCCGGGCATGAAAATCTACACGCCCGCTTCTAGCGCCCGCGTCAAAAACGCGCGCAAGGCTACCCAGGAATTTATGCTGGTGAACCACCCGCTGGATTGCCCCATTTGCGACAAGGCGGGCGAGTGCACCCTGCAAGAGAACTACATGGAAGCGGGCCAGAACGAATCCCGCATGCGTCCGGAATACGGCAAGAACTACCACGGCAATCCTGCCCACCAGTTCATTGACGCCAAGGGCCAGGTCCGTGGTGGTAAGCATGTGGATTTGGGTCCCCGCGTTTTGCTGGACGAAGAACGTTGTGTGCAGTGCGACCGTTGCGTGCGCTTTATGCGTAGCATCGCCGGTTCCGAACAGCTGCAGCTGGCTGGCCGTGCCGATCATACTTACATTACCACGTTCCCCGGCGAAAAGCTGGACCACGAATACGACTTGTGCGTTACCGACGTTTGCCCGGTGGGCGCCATGACGGCCAAGTACTTCCGTTTCCAGAAGCGCGTTTGGTTGCTCAGCCACACGCCCACGGTTTCCATGGACGACTCCCTGGGCGCCAATATCTGGCTGGACCATGCCGACGGACGTATCTACCGCGTGATGCCCCGCTGCAATCCGGAAGTGAACCGCAGCTGGCTTTCTAACACCAGCCGCCTTGCGTTCCAGAACTTTGACAAGAACCGCCTGCCTGCCATGGACGTGCATACTCCGGCGTTTGGAAGTGGCAAGATTGCCCTCGTCGCGGGCGGCTCCTGCACGCTGGAAGACCTTGCTGCCCTTCGCATGCTGAAGGATTCCCTTGGTGACCGTGCTGAAGTTTTCGGAGGCTCCCTCTTGAAGGTGGGTGCTCCTGATGGCATCGCCATGAGTGGTGATCCGGTGGCCAACCGCGCCGGTATGAAACTGATGGGCTTTGCCGATGTGGCGGAATTCATGAAGCGTGCTTCTGAATTCGAGACCCTGGTGACGGTGAATGCCGACCTGTTCGGTGAAGACCCGGCTGCGGCTAGCGTTCTCGAAAAAATCAACTGCCGTGTGGCCCTTACCCCGTTTGACGATGCTACGGCGAAGAAGGCGACTATCGCCATGGGTATCCGCCACTGGAGCGAAGTCCAGGGCACCATGGTGAACAGCCTGAACATGATTCAGAAACTGAATGCCTGCCCGGTGTGCCCCGACGAAAAGTTGGAACCCGCCTTCCAAGTGCTTTCTGCATTTGCAGGTGCCAAGCTGGAAAGCGCTGTGGAGGCCTTCAAGAAAGTAGGCGAGTACGCAAGCGCTCTCGCCGGTCTTACCTACGATACCATCAAGAGTACAGGCAAACTCCTCGAAGGAGGTGAAGCGTAATGGATATTATTGAATCCAGAACTTGGGTGGAATGGATTATCACGATTGCGAAGTTCGGCTTCTGCTTCGTGCCGGTCCTTTACATCCTGTTGCTCATTCCCATGGAACGCCGTGGCGCGGGCTTTATGCAGGACCGCCAGGGACCCAACCGTTCCTACATCAAGATCCCCTTCTTTGGCAAGATTCGCGCGTTCGGCTATGTGCAGAACATGTGCGACGGTACCAAGCTGTTCTTCAAGGAAATGTTCGCCCCCAAGGGTGCAAACAAGCTCCTGTACTACGTGGCGCCGGCAATCCCCTTTGCCATTGTGTTCCTTTCCCCCTGCGTGATTCCCTGGTTTGGCCCCATGGTCTTTGAATGGGGTGGCAAGTCGGTCCGCATTGCGGGTTCCATCGTGGACTCCGATGTGGGCGTGCTCCTGCTCTTTGGCCTTTCCTCCCTGTCCGCCTACGGTGCGGTCCTTGCGGGTTGGGCCTCCAAGTCCAAGTACAGTTTCCTCGGTGCACTCCGTACCAGTTCCATGACCATCAGTTACGAAGTCTGTCTGGGGCTCTCCCTTATGGGCATCCTCCTGCTGGCGGGTTCCTTCAACCTGACGGATATCGTGACCTGGCAGGAACATAACGTGTGGGGCATTGTGGCCCAGCCGGTGGCCTTCTTCTGCTTCCTCATTGCAAGCATCGCCGAAACGGGCCGTGCTCCCTTTGACGTGGCCGAAGGCGAACCCGAACTGGTTGCCGGTTACCATACGGAATATGGCGCCATGCAGTTCGGTCTGTTCTACATGGGTGAATACTCCCACATCTGCATCAACAGCTTCCTGGTGGCGACCCTCTTCTTGGGTGGCTACGCCGTTCCCTTTGTGACTACCGAGACCATGCAGGCCCACATGGGTGGTTCCCTGGCAATACTCTGCTGGGTGCTGGCCTTCTTGGCCCTTGCATTCCTCCACATGATTTACCGCTATTCTCGCAAGTTGGCCGCTTCGGTGCAGTCCAACAAGATGGAAATCTTGCAGGAATACAAACTGTACAAGACTATTGGCTGGGTGGCCGCCGTGGTGCTTATCGCTCTCGGTGCTTGCGCCTGGATGTTCTACAACCCCGCGAATTTTGTTATCAACGGCTTTGCCGTGGGTAGCCTTGCCTCTGCTGTGGGCACCGCCCTTATCCACTTGCTGGTGCTGGTGGTCAAGAGTGTGTTCTTCTGCTGGGTGTGGATTTGGGTCCGCTGGACTCTGCCCCGCTTCCGCTATGACCACGTGATGCACCTGGGCTGGAAGATTATCTTGAACATTGCCCTCTTGAACCTGGTGGTGACTGCCGTGGTGGCAAAACTTATGGGAGGTAACTGATGGCTCGCGTTATCAAGCAAAGGCCTATGACTCTTGGCGAACGCCTCTACATATTCGAGGCCATTCGCGGCTTGTGGACAACCCTCAAGCACGCCCTCCGCGGTTTGTTCCGCTACGAGACTCTGCCTACGATTTCGTACCCCGAAGGCCAGCCGGAAGTCCGCGGCACCTATCGTGCCAAGCACCGCCTGATGCTGCGCCCCGACGGAACGCCCCGTTGCGTAGCCTGCGGCATGTGCGCTGCGGCTTGCCCTGCACACTGCATTTTTATCGAGGCTACCGCCAGTGACGATCCCCGTATCGAAAAGAAGGTGAAGCGCTTCGATATCGACCATTTGACCTGCGTGTTCTGCGGCCTGTGTGCTGAAGCCTGCCCGGTGGATGCACTCCGTATGGATACCAAGGAAATCGTTTTTGAACACCGTACCCGCGATGAATTCGTGGCGAACCTGGAGACCCTTACCAGTTGGGACCCCAAGGACTACCCCGAGGACAATCAGAGCCAGGTGGCTCCCGGAGGCAGGCTGAACAAGCAGGCCCTGGAAACCTGGGGAATGGAGGTTAAATAATGCTAGCACTCGTCTACTTTATCATTTTGGGTGTCATTGCGGTTGGGGCCGCCCTGTGCGTGCTCCTTTCCAGGCATCCGCTTTACGGGGCCCTTTCCCTGATTGTTTCCATGGTTTCCCTGGCAGGTATTTATGGCCTGGTGGGAAGCCCCTTCCTGGGCGTGGTTCAGGTTATGGTCTATGCTGGCGCCATCATGATGCTGGTGACCTTCGTGATCATGGTGCTGAACGGTGCCAGGGACAAGAGGACTCCCATGTTTGACGGGGTTTCCCTGTTTGTTATCCCGGCGGTGATTGTCCTTGCGGGTCTGGTGGGCTTTGCCTTGGTGCGTGCCCCCTTGGCTTTCGACACGGCCACGCTGCCCGGCTCCGTGAAGCTTACTTCTGAAACACTTTTTGACATGGCCGCTACTGGCCCGGGTTATTTTCTGCTCTTCGAGATTATCGGCGTGCTCTTGCTTTCGGCAATGGTGGCCGCCATATTCCTCGCCAAGAAACATCTGGGCTCCGTGGTTGCGGAAAACAAGGAGGAATCGCACTGATGGAACTCCAACCGATGTACGTTCAGATTTTGGCCCTGGTGCTTTTTGCCATTGGGCTTACGGTCGCCATTGCAAGGCGCAACCTGTTCTTTGTGCTCATGGGTGTTGAGCTTGCGCTGAACGCCGTGAACCTTTCCTTTGTGGGCTTTGCAAAGACCTTGCCTGCCGAGGCAAGTGTGGTGGGCCAGATTGTTCCGCTGTTCTCTATTGCGGTGGCGGCGGCTGAGGCCTGCGTGGGCTTTGCCATGGTCATCATGATTTTCCGCAACAAGGAAAGCGTGGATGCGGATTCTTATTCGGATATGAAGGGGTAGGCTATGACAAATTTACCGCTTTGGTTTATTCCTCTTTTCCCCTTGATCGGAACCCTCCTTCTGGGAACGGTTTCCGTGATTTCTTCTGGAAGCAAGAAGGGGGCTTCCGAGGGCATCGTGGGCGGTCTTGCTGTCCTTTTCCCGGCACTGTCCTTTGCCACGGTGGCAATCCTTGCCCTCACCATGCCCGAAGCTGGCATTAGGGAAACCCTCTGCAACTGGATTGATATTCCCCTGTTCCGGGCGGATATCGGATTCCTGTTCGACGGCCTTTCCCGGATCATGCTCCTTTTCGTGACAGGTATTGGAACGCTCATTACGCTTTACTCCATAGGTTACATGCACGGTGACCGGGGCTTTGCCCGTTTCTTCACCTACATCAACCTGTTCCTGTTCAGCATGATTGTGCTGGTCCTCGCCGACAGCCTGCTGCTTACCTTCCTGGGTTGGGAAGGCGTGGGCCTTTGCTCCTATCTGCTTATCGGTTTCTGGAACGCGGACATCAAGAATTGCAAGGCCGCCAACAAGGCATTCATCGTGAACCGCGTGGGCGATATCGGATTCCTGCTGGGCATGCTCTGTCTGGTGACTATTGGTGGTTCCAACCTCCTGAACTATGATAGCCTTGCCGCTTTCGTCAACATGCTTATGGGAACTGACACCATTAAGGAAGTGATTTTGCCCCTTTCTTTTGCAGGTATCTTGTTCTTTATTGGTTGCACGGGTAAGTCTGCCCAGATTCCTCTGTTGACTTGGCTCCCCGATGCCATGGCGGGTCCTACTCCCGTGTCGGCCTTGATACATGCCGCCACCATGGTGACCAGTGGCGTTTACCTGCTGGCTCGTATGGGACTCATGTTCTCCCTGCTCCCCGAAGTGCAGATTGTCATTGCCTTCGTTGGAATGTTCACCGCCTTGTGGGCGGCCATTACGGGACTTTTCCAGAACGACATCAAGAAGGTTTTGGCTTATTCCACCATCTCCCAGTTGGGCTATATGTTCATGGCGGCTGGTGTCTGCGCCTTTGACGCTTCTATCTTCCACGTGTTTACCCACGCCTTCTTCAAGGCTGCCTTGTTCCTGGGTGCCGGTGCCGTGATCCACGCCCTTGCCGGTGAGCAGGACATGCGCAGGATGGGTGGCATGATCAACAAGACTCCGGTTACGGCCTGCGTCATGATTTTTGCCTTCCTCGCCATTGTGGGATTCCCCGGCTTTGCCGGTTTCTGGTCCAAGGACCTGATTCTGGAACGCCTGTTTGCAAGTGGCCCCATTCTGGGTCCCATCTTCTACGTGGTGGGCCTTGGCACTGCGGTGATTACCGCCGTGTACATGGGTCGCCTTATGGTCATGACCTTCTTTGGCAAGTACCGTGGTGACAAGGAAACGGAGAGCCACATTCACGAGGCTCCCTTTACCATGTTGTTCCCCATGGTGGTGCTGGCTTTTGGTTCCATATTCTCCGGTTACCTGTGGGCCGATTCCATCGGTATCACTTTCTTCCGCGACTCCCTCGCTCTTGTGGAAGGGCAGGCCCAGGCCATCTATGCCGTGGCTAACCCCGCCATTCACGTGAATCCCGTGATTTTCGCAGCCCTTGGTGCTGCAGCGGCCCTTGTGGGTATGTTCATCGCCTGGAAGGTGTTTACCCGCGCTCGCATCATTGGCGTGAAGGGTGCATCCACTGTTCCTGAGGGCAGTGCGGCGTCCTGGACGTTCCTGTGGGACTACATCCACAGTGCCTTCATTAATATGACGTGGATTGCGGCCTGGTTCTGTGAAGTGGTGGTGGAAAACGTCCTCCAGGCTTTGCAATGGGTCATCGCTTCCGTTGTGGATATCCTGGGGGAGGGAGCCTCCGCGCTCCAGGTCCGCAAGGTTCGGCTCCAGCTGGCTATCAGCATAGCGGGTGTGGCCATCCTTGTGCTACTCGTCCTTAAGATGGGAGGGCTTTTCTAATGCTGTTGCATCTTCTTGTTATTGCACCTTTCGTTGCGGCCATCCTGATGGTTTTGGGGTCCAAGGAAGACTTCAAGGCTTCTTCCCGTATGGCAATCCTTATGGGTGTCGCCTTCCTGGTGATGGCGGTGATGCTGATTGTCGGCGGTGATCAGACCTCCATTCCCATGGAATGGTTCCGTATCCCCGGTTGTAGGGGGCCTGTCTATTACTACCTGCATGCTCACGGTCTTGGGGCCTGGATGGTGTTCCTGTCCTGCGGTCTCTCCCTGGTGGCGCTTATTTCGGCGCGCAGCACCATGGGCAAGGGCTACCGCAATTTTGCCATTGGCATCTTTGCCCTGATGGGAGCCATGAACGGCACCTTCTTGGCGGCAGATGCCGTGCTGTTCTTCTTCTTCTTCGAAGCTATGGTGATTCCCGCGGCAATTCTGATTGCGGGCTATGGCGGCGAACAGCGGAAGAAGGCTGCAATGACCTTCGCAATTTACACCTTGGTGGGTTCCGCCCCCATGATGGTGGCCCTCTGGTACCTGCTGACGGTTGCGGACAACTCCTTGATGCTTTCCATGGCGGTGGCAATTCAGGGACAGTCTGAATCGGTGCAGGGGCTGTTGCTCTTGAGCTTCTTGTTGGCCTTCCTGGTGAAGACCCCCATATTCCCCTTCCACGGATGGCAAGCCATTTCCTATTCCGAAGCCCCGGCGCCGCTTTCTTCTATCCTTACGGGTGCCATGAGTAAGGCGGGCGTGTTCGGCTTTATCGTTTGGATTTTGCCCCTGTTCCCCATGAACCTGCATTACATTTACGGGCTCTTGTGGCTTGGCTTGGGTACTGCGGTTTATGGCGCCCTCATGGCGCTCCGTGCTACGGACGGTAAAAAGCTTTTGGCCTACAGTTCCATGAGCCACTTGGGCCTGGCGGTGGCGGGCGTGTTCAGCCTTTCCGAAGCCATGCTCCCCGCAGTGCTGGTGCTGTTGGTAGCCCACGGCATTTCCGCCGGCCTCCAGTTCTTCTTGATGGGTGTAGGCGAACGGATGGTGGGAACCCGCAACATCGACCAGATGGGCGGCCTTGCTTCCAAGAACCCCGTGTTCAGCTTCCTCTTCGGTGCTGCGGCCGTCATGGCCTTGGCGGTTCCCGGTACCGCTGGCTTTGTGGGCGAATTCACGGTACTTCTTTCCCTGTGGGATTTGGGCCCCCTGCCGGCACTGGTAGGTGGCCTCTGCCTCATCCTTTCTGCATCCTATATGCTCCGCTTTGTCCAGAAGGTCATCTTCGGCAAGGCTGCCCGTGAATATGAGGAAGGTCAAAAGACCTCGGCTCTGGAAGGGGTGGCTTTTGGCACCATGCTGGTGCTGCTCCTGACCTTTGGTCTGCATCCGGCTTTCGTCACCAATTCCCTCCGCCTGTTCGAGGACGGTCCTTCCGAAGAAGCGATTTCCAGCACGGTAATCGAGGACGAGGAGGTGACAGCGCCCATGACGGCGGAGGAAGTCCAACAGCTGGATTCCACCCTGAGGGCTGCGGGCTTTTCTGACAAGGAACGCATGGAATTGATGGCCCAGATTATGGGAATAGAGCTTGATGACAGCCTGGCTACCGATGGAGCGGCTGGCGATTCCGCTGAGGCTGATTCCGCTGCAGAGGTTCCTGCTGCGGAACAACCTGCAACTGCTGAGACCGTGCCTGCCACCGCCCAAGAGACGGTACCCCAGGCCGTAGATACTGCAAAGACGGAGGCATCCGAAAATGAGTAATTACGTTAATCTTTTGCCCGTAATCCTGGTGGTGGTGGGAGCTATGGCTTCCATCGCCTCGGAACCGTTTATCAGGGACGAGAACAAGCATAAGATCCTCCCTTGGGTGGCGGCATTGTTTGTTTCCCTTTCTGCGGCTTCTTTCTGGCTTTCCTCCGACGACACCCTTTTCAACCTGTTCGCCATGGACCCCATGCGCCGCCTGCTTTCCATAGCGGTGCTGTTGTGTGCTTTCTTGGGAATTTCGGGTTTGCAGTGGACTCTTGGTCACGAGGGCCGCAAGGGCGGTGAACCCTATGGGCTCATGCTCTTGGCTACGGCTGGGGCCATGCTCATGATCCAGGCTATCGATTTCCTCTCCCTGTTCATTGCCATGGAATTGACCTCCTTCCCGGTATATGCCCTGGTGGGGCTGCGTCGTAGGGACTTCAATGCCAGCGAAGGCGTGTTCAAGTACTTTGTTTCCGGTGCCATTTTCAGTGCCATCTTCCTGTATGGCGTGTCCATGATTTACGGTGCCACGGGAACCACCAGCTTCTTTGCGAGCATTATTCCCGGTCGCGAATCCATTTACGGCATAGGCATGCTGATGGTGCTCTTTGGAGTGCTCTTCAAGGCGGGTGCTGCTCCGGTCCACTACTGGGTAGCTGATGTCTATACTGGTGCTGCTGTGGCGGTGACGGGATTCATGGCCGCTGTGGTGAAGGTGGGCGCCCTTGCCGCCCTGGGTTCCATCTGGCTTTCCGTGCTAGTGACCCGTGCAGGCACTGCTCCCGCTTGGAATTTGGCCGAGCAGGTGACCATCGATTCCCACATGGACGTTTTGGGATTCTTGATTATCATCATTGCCTTGCTTTCTATGGCTGTGGGTGCCTTCAGCGGACTTGCCCAGAAGTCTGTCCGCCGCATTTTGGCCTTCTCTGCGGTGATGAATGCGGGCTTTATTATTATCGGGCTTTTGCTTCCCAACTACATTGCAACGGGTACGGTGCAGTTTGGCCCCATGTACTACTTCTTGGTGACTTACGCCATCGCCAGTGCTGGAGCCCTTACGGGCGTTGCCTACCTGGCGGGTAAAGATGACCGTATGGAAACTCTGGATGACTTGCGTGGAGCAGGTCGCCGCCGTCCCTTTGTCTCTTTGGGCGTGGCGGTGTGCTTGGCCTCTTTGGCGGGGCTGCCCCCTGCAGCAGGATTCCTTGCTAAGTTCTCCCTGTTCACGGGTGTCTTTGCGGCAAATATCGGCTGGCTTGCCGTGGCGGGCTTTGGCCTTTCCCTGGTGGCCGCGGTCTACTACCTGCGCATAGCCTTCGTCCTGTTTGCCCCCCGTAAGGACGGCGGCGAATGTTGTAAGTGCGCTGCAAAGGACTGCTCTACCGCTAACTTCGGCTATATGCTGAAGTTCACCGTGGCCATCTCGGCGCTGGTATTGCTGGTTCTGGGCGTCATGCCCTCTTTGGCTATGTTCTAGTCCGTTTAGCCTGTTTATGCCACCCTGGCCTTAGTGCCAGGGTGTTTTTTTTATGTGTGAGATTCATTACAGTTTGCCTAAAAACACAACCACTGTGCCGGATTGTATTGTATATTTGCTACAGAAAACATCAATTTTTTGAGGGGAACAGATGCACAAGAATTTCATTTCCCGGTTTGTCGGTTTCTTTTGCGTTGCCGCAATAGCGACTTCGCTTGTGGCTTGCGGTGGGGATAGCGGAAGTGGCGCGGATGAACAGGAACCGCAGCAGTCTAGCGACGCTTCCGCCATCGAAGAATCGTCCTCTTCCGTTGGAAAGACAACCGATGCAAAATCGTCGGCCAATGACGAGGAAGAATCCTCTTCAAGTGTGGCCAAAGAAGATTCTTCGTCTTCGGGAAAGGACGAAGAAGTAGAGGATGAAGAGGCCATCCCCACCTCCTTGGAAGGGGTGAACGGTTACATGCAAAAGGGACCGTTCGTAAGTGGTTCTAAGGTAAGGGTTCTGGAACTGGAAAGTGGCCGCACCTTGAACCAGACGGGGCTCAACTTTGAAACTAAAATCCAGACCGATGACGGAAAGTTCAGACTGAATGCCCGTACCATGGTGAGCCAGTATGTGGAACTCCACGCCGAGGGCTATTACCGTAACGAGGTTACAGGAACGGAGTCCGAAGCCCCCATTACCCTATATGCCATTACCGATGTAAGTAAGCGCGATGGTGGCTTGGTGAATATCAACCTGCTTACTCACTTGGAATACCAGCGCGTGGTCTATCTGGTTAAAGAAAAGAAGATGAAATTCTACGAAGCCAAGGACCAGGCTCAGCAAGAGGTCCTAGCCTTGTTGGATATTACAGAAAGCGAGGAATTTGGCAGTTCCGAGGATTTGAATATTGTGGGGACCACCGAGGCGGATGGAGCCTTGCTTGCCTTTTCTGTGATGCTTCAGGGAGACCGCCCCGTGGCCAAGTTGACGTCTTTACTCCAAAGCATTGTGAACGATTTGGAAGAAAATGGCACGTGGGACGATGCTGCGGTCAAAACGGAAATTGCGGACTGGGCGGAAGGTGCGGACCACGAGGGCAAACTGGAAGAGATTCGTACCAATGTGGCGAACTGGAAACTGGGACCCGTTCCTAATTTTGAAAAGTATGTGCGTCATTTCTGGTATACCAATTATGATTTGGGCGGGTGCTCTACCGAAAACAACGGCGAAATATTGAAAAATGGCAACAGGAAGAGCGAAAAGAAAACCATGTATTTCGTTTGCGACAATAACGCCTGGCGTGAAATGACCGATGTGGAGAAGGATACCTACGACTACGCAAACGAAAGTCGCTGGGCGGCAGGCTTTACAGGGGAAGTCAGGAAGAGTACCGTGTCGGACAATTACTATGCCTACGATGGCGAAAAATGGCGCCCGGCATCAAAACAAGAAAGTGATACGTATGATTACAAGAACAATAGGCCTTGGGAAGCGGGTTCCACAGGCGAAATGAAGGAAGGCGTCTTAACGGGAACGATCTATGTCTTTGATGAGAGTTGGCGTGAGGCCACCGACCACGAACTCCAGTGGGGGTTCTGCGATGCCGCAAAGGAGGGGGTGAGGCCTACTGACGACAAGAATTATATTTGCAGAAACGGAAGCTGGATAGATGATCCTATGCATGGATCGCTTTGGAATATGGAAATTCCGGCTTATCAGGTTCAGACCCCTGAAGTGATCGCCTGTACTGCTGGGGACCCCTTTGGAATGGATGACCATGGGGAGGCTTGTTTCCAGAAGACTGCCGGTTGGTGGTTTGCCTTTGATGCGACTCCAAATTTTGAGGGGGCATCGGCCAGCTTCTCGCCTGCAAATCAAAATGACGACGGTACCTGGGAACTTATCACTACTGATGGAAAGGGTGGACCAATTATACCCGGTGGCAACCTAGTTGTAGGAGAGGGGCTGAATGTAACCATATCTGTCAAGGGTGTCGATTTTTATAGTCCTGGTATTGCCGGTATAGGCTTTTATTGGATTAATCCGCAACCAAATGTCTCGACACGCATAAAGGACCACGAAGGACTTTGTCTAACCTATTCCCTTTCTGGAAATAACGCGGTTTTGATGGAACTGGATTGGAATCGTAGTGCTTATGGCGACGACACCTGGTATGTGGAACTTAACAATGAAACCAAGAAAACCATCAATATCCCTTGGGACTCGTTCACGCAGGACGGATGGGATGCATCGCATAATACCACGGTCGATGACGCAACAGGCTATTCAACGGGATTAAGATTCATGGTACGGAATGTGTATGCTACAACACATACAGTCAACTTTACGATCCATGCGTTGGGTTGGCTTGGAGAATGCGGCAGAACAAATTAATAGAAGGCCGTAACCGTTTTTTAAGGCAGTTCCCCGCCAATAAGGGACATCTGCAATTCCTTGATTTCCTTGCAGGCCTTTTCCCCAAGGGCCAAAAGTGCGTCCAGGGTCTTGCGGTCAAAGGAGGCGTGCTCGCCGGTTCCTTGCAGTTCGATGTATTCTGCGGCGTCCCGCATCACGATGTTCATATCGACATCGGCACGGCTGTCTTCTTCATAGCACAGGTCTAAGCGGGGCTCCCCGTCAATGACCCCTACGGAAATGGCACTGATGTTGTGCTGCAAAACCTGTTCTGTGACTTCTATGGTGGGCTTTACCTTCTTGAGGGCCAGCGCTAAGGCTACAAAGCCTCCGATTATGCTTGCGGTACGGGTGCCGCCATCGGCCTCGATCACGTCGCAGTCCACCACCAGGGCGTGTTCCCCCAGGGCGTTCAGGTTGGCCGCCCCACGCAGGGACCTGCCCACCAGGCGCTGGATTTCCTGGGTGCGGCCGCTGGCTCCCTTGCGTTCCCGTTCCACGCGCTGGCCCGTACTCTGGGGCAGCAGGGAGTATTCGGCGGTAATCCAGCCACGGCCCTTGCCCGCAAGCCACTTGGGTACTTCGGGGAGCAGGGTGGCGTTGCACAGCACCCGGGTATGCCCCATCTCAATGAGTACGGAACCGTCCGCGCTGGACACGAATCCCGTGGTCATCTTGATTTTTCTCATCTCGTCATTCTTGCGGTTGTCGATACGGCTCATAGGATTTCCTTTTTTGAAACTTAACTTTCAGAAATTAGCATTTTGCAATCGTGGGGAAAAGAAAAAGCCCCGCAACCTCAACAGTTACGGGGCTTTCGTGGGACCTCCCGGACTTGAACCGGGAACCAGCGGGTTATGAGTCCGCGGCTCTAACCAATTGAGCTAAAGTCCCAACTCGCCCAAAATTAGTAAATATTTTCCGATAGTCCTATCCCACTCGTAGTGGAATCCGCTATAGGCATTTATCACCGCCTTGTCCCAATCTGCAGGCTCGTTGTAGTACACGTGGAGAGCGTCTTTCAAGCGGCGCAACATCTGGTGGGGAGCGTTGGCGTCGTCCACCAGGAATGCGTTGGCACAGCCTGCAGTTTCAGGAGCGTAGTCGTCCAGCATGGAGGCCACGCCCACGTTCCTTCCGGTAAGGGGAAGCGTTCCCGTGGCAAGGGCCTTCAAGATGATGGAGGTGGAAGGCTCCTTCAGGTTGGCTGCGAACAAAATATCGGAACCCGCAAGCACGTCTCGCAGGGAGCTGGCACTCTTGGAGGCCAGCGGGTACACGGTCATGATTCCCGGGTACTGCTTGGAGACATCCTGGTAGTAGTTCCATTCCGTATCTTCGGGGTCGATTCCCACCACAATGAAGATGTCCTGCTTGGCGATGTCGGACAGGATGGTGGCCAGGGTCTCCGAGGTGTTGCCCGCTTCGGAATCCAGGTGGGCGTACAGGATGGGACGGTTTCCGACCTCGCACCCCAGTATACCCTCCAATTTTTCGCGAATCTTCTTTTTGGCGGCCTTGATGGGCAGCTTGTCCTTGCTGTTGAAGTCCCAGACCTGGTAGCTGACCCCGAACTGCACGCCAATGAGCTTTTCCTGGTTGTGGATCAGGAACCCGCTGAGTCCGCCGGGCAGGTTGGTGTTGATCATGGCGTCCCGGTAGCCGGGGGAGGGGAACAGCACCTTGGTGGCGTAGCAGATGCCCGTCTTGAGCAGGCTCACCTTGCCCCAGAACTCGTACCCGTCCATGTTGTAGTCTTCCCTGGGAAGACCCATTTTCTCGATTTCGCTGGAGGGCACGTGGAAATCGTAATTGATGTTGTGCACCGTGAAGAAGAAGGGGACCTTCCCGAATTCTTCCTTGTACACGCTATGGGTCAGGGCCCCGGCCAGGGCTCCGCCCCATTCGTGGCCCAGAATGGCCTGGCAGTTGAACCCGCTGTTGTGGGCGTAATCCAGGGCGGCAGAGGCCAAAAAGGCGAACCTCAGGTGGTTGTCCCCGTAAGGGACCTCTCCCGGGGGGCCATACACGTGGGGCCTGCCAAAGTATTCCTCGTTGTAGATGTAGGTGTGGTAGGGGTCGTCCGGGAGTTTCCACACCTCGTAGGGCTTGTTGTGGAGTCTTTCGGTGCCGCTATACACCTTCTGGTAGTTTTCCAAGTCCTTCAAAAGGGGCTTGTAGAAGGGGGAGCAGGTAAGGGCGTTGACCCCTGCGCGGGCAAAGGCGTAGGTCATCCGGTTTACGGCCGTTCCCAGGGGGCTCTGGGTCTTCCAGTTTCCCGCTTCAGGGCTGACAACCAGGATTTCCATTAAATTCGCCTTCTCCTAATAAAATTTTACTTTTTTCAAATGTATTAGGCCAAATTTATTTAATTAAATTATGTTTTGAAAGTCCTAAATCCAATTTTCTGCGGATAAAAGGTTTCTTTTTGAACTTTACTTACGAGGAATCAAAAAATGAAGAAATTTCTAGTAGCTGCCCTGGTCGCGTCCGTGGCTTTGTCCATGACCGGCTGTAAGGGAACCAACGAAAAGCGCGGTGACGAGCACCTCAAGGAAGGCCGTTTCCGCAACGCCATCAATTCCTATCTGGAAGCCAAGAAAAAGGGCAGCATGTCTAGTGAATTCTATGACAACTTCACCCTGGCCCTGGTCCGCGCTGCCGAAGTGGAAGCCAAGAAGGACTTGAACAGCGACCTTATCAACGGCTACTTCGAAAAGGCCTCGGTGAACATGCCCGAAGTCAAGGAAGACGTGGTGGTGGAAGAATATGTGACCAAGCTGGCTACCGTAGGTAAGCAGCAGGCCGCCCAGGAAGGCGTGGACTACGCCACCATCATCAACGCTTTCGCCAAGATTGATACCGCCCTTGCTACCGCCAAGGCCCGTAACGTGGCCGAAGGTGCCGTGAAGGCCATCCGTACCGAAGCCGAAAACGCTTACGTGGCCAAGAACCTGGCCGACGCTAAGAGCGAATCCGACCCGGTGGTCAGCGAATACCAGATTATGAAGATTGCTGAAATGGCACCTGAAAACTCCGATGTGAAGGCCGCCCTCAACAAGAGCCGTCTGGGCACTCGCGGTTACTTCCTCATCTTCGGTGAACAGATTGGCGAACCGGTGAACCGCCGTATCGACAAGTGGGGCTACGTCATGGCTTTCCCCACCATCAAGGTGACCCCGACTTCCCTTGCCGGCGAACTCCAGTTCTGGGCTTCTACCGGCAACAACACCGAACTGGATCCCTCCAAGATCAAGCTGGTCTCTACCGACGGTCAGGAAGTGGTGGCCAAGGCTACCGGTGGCTGGTGCGAAGCCGAAGTCCTGGTAGGCAAGAAGGGTGACGAAAAGATCGAAAAGAAGCAGCAGAAGATTAAGGCTGGCGAAAAGGGCAAGCTGATGAACGAATTCCAGTGCTCCCTGAACGTAAGCTTCTCCTTCGGCAAGGGCTTTGTGCCTGACTACGTGGAATACAAGGACGAATTCGGTATCGGCCGTAAGTTCTTGGGCCAGTAATAAGGTTCTCAAATACTACAGAAAAACGGCGAGGTCTAGTACCTCGCCTTTTTTAGACCGTTCGGACTAGAGTCGAACAATCAAGTTTAGGGCAGGTCCTCGCTCTCGCCTCCGTCGCTGATTAAATATCAGCGACTCCGGCTCACGGAGACCGCTCGGACTAGAGACGAACAAACAAGTTTAGGGTTGGTCCTTGTTTGTTGCTCATGGAAACTGTTCGCGCTAGAATCGGTACCAGAAAAAAAGAAGGCCGAGCTTAAAAGCCCGGCACATTTCTTACCTAAATATCATTTCACATTCCACACCACACATTACACATCAACTAAAATTCCACCTTGCCGCTAATACCCATGGCAAAGTCGGTATCAAAATTGTCGCTGAAGTTGTAGCCGAACCAGAACACCACTTCGCTACCCATGGTGGGGTACAGGTAGTAGTTCATTCCCAGGAAAGTGTAATCATCCTTGTGGATTTCCGTGTCGGGGTCGTGGTACTCGTAAGAAATGCCCAGGGTGAATTTCTTGTGCAGGTTGAAGCTGGGTTCTACTGCAACCATGTACTGGTCGTCGGTGGTCAGCTGGGGTTCCGCTTCGTAATCCTTGTCGGTAATGGTGTAGAAGTAGGTAAATGCTAGGTTAAAGAAGTAGAAGTTGAAACTGGGTTCCAAAAGGAAGGCGTGTACGCCCTTGCCCTTGTAGGGGTGGAGGCCCCACACGGCGTAGATACCGTAGTTCAGGTTCTCGTAGCTCTTGGAATAGTCCACTTCGGTACCCAGAACGTAGGTGTGGGTGCGGTTGATATGTTCACCGAACATCCAGTCCAGGCTGGGGGTGAGCACCAAGTGCTCGTTGGCGCGGTTCAGCAGGGGGAAGGCGTATGTGGCGAACAGGGCCACGGTGTGGTCGGTATCTTCGGAGGCACCAAAGTAGAACTTGCCCTTGCCGTACTTGTCGTTGCCGAATTCGGCTCCCACGCCACGGAGTCCTTCTTCACGGACAATCACGGCATAGCGGGAGGGGTCGCGCCAGTAGTAGTAGTTAAAGGCACCTGCACTGTAGGTCAGGTCGCCAAACACCAGGGCCACGGCGTGGGTCACGTCCCAGCGGAATTCCACCCCGTCAAAGTTGAATTCGGTAAAGCGGCCACCGTCGCCCATGGCGGTAGTCCTAGCCCAATAGTGACGTCGGGTTTCCGAGGCTTCGCTGCTACCCGTGCTGTCATCGGTCACGTAGGTACTGTGGGTGTTGGTCTTGACGGTTACAGAGAAGTTTTCGTCCATGTGGGCCGTGGCAGCCAGGTCAATGTCCTGGTTGGCTGCGTTGGTGGGGTCGAAATCGCTATCAAAATAGGTTGCGTAGTCCGCGTTGACGGAGCCGTGGAGTTCCACATCGGCTGCAAATGCAGAGGAGGCGATAGCCAGGGCCATGGGTATGAACAGTTTACGCATAAAATCCTTTCAAAAAAGTTCCCGCCTAAAATAGAAATTTTTAAGGACGAAAAACAGCGGAATGGCATCTGCCTAGCCTTCATTTTGTATTTTTGGGCATATTCACTGGAGTTTTATGAAGTTTTTTTGCCGTCTGCTGCTCCCTTTGTTGTTGCTTGCCCACGGTGCCTTTGCCGTGTCTGCCGACCAGGTCATGAAAAAGTCCCAGGACTGGTTCAAGTCGGGGAAGGCGTGGAGTCTGAATTTTAAACTGCAACTCTTTTATGCGGATTCCCCGGACATTGTAAGCCAGCAGGGGAGCTTGGTGGTGGCCGAGGGCGACCGCTTTAAGCTGGATTTGGCAGGTATCAAGTTCTACAGCGACGGCGAAAGCCTTTGGCAGTACAACGTGGAGCAAAAGCAGGTCTTGATTAAGGCGGTGGAGGACTTGTCCAGCGCCCTGCACCCCTCGGAACTGTTGTTCAAGTACCTAAATTGCAAGGCCCTGAGCGTTGGGGAAGGGGAATTTGCCAATCAGAAGCTCTGGGTGCTAAAGCTGGACCCCTCCAAGTATGCGGGTCAGTTCACCCAGATGGAAGTGTGGCTTTCCCAGAAGGACTATTCGCCGGTACGCCTGTTTACGGTGGATCCTTCGGGCAATTCCAGCTGGTACAACATCGTGAACTTGAAGGTGGTCAAGTCCGTTTCCGTTGAGGACTTTAGGTACAAGGCCATACCGGGTGTAGACGAAATCGACATGCGGTAAGGAGCGGGTCTTGTTTTTTACGGAACGACATTTAGCTCTTGGGTGCTCAAGCCTCCGCCGCGGACTGTGGGCGGTAGCCCTTGGGTGCGGAATGGCCCTAGCGGCGGGGGAGACCCTCTTTAGCAATTGGGCGGTAGCGGTGGCACCTGGTCCTAACCCGGGGAACCTGTGGGTGTTTTCCCGCGGCGAGGTGAACCAGGGCGTGTCCCTGTTGCAGTTGGGGTTGGACGGTTCCGGAAAGATTAAGGTGGAAAAGTCCGACGTGGAACCCGTGGACAACGAGTTTTCCGTGGTACAGGCAAATATCTACGCCGACAAGCTGGCGGAACGACGCCGCATTGCCGTAGAGACCGCGGGGGACTTGGGAGCGGTGCTTCCCATGTTCGGTCTGGACGAATCGGACCATTTTTTGGAACCCCGTGGATTTTTCTCCCTGAAACGTGTTGGTGCTGTAGACCTTTCGCCTTTGGATGTTCCCGCTTCTGCCGAGTCCATCGAGAAACCCATGGACTATGCGGTCAGCGGTTTTGCCTATCAGGCATCTAAGAAGATTTTGCGTATTGCTCGTGGCCGCTTGGGCGTTGTGGAATACGATATTTCCAAGGGGGCGGGGAATCCGAAAATTTCCAATAAGGTCCTGGAAAAAAAGAGCCACCAGTGGGTAAAGCTTCCCACTTCCAGTAACGTGGATTTCTCCAAGTACCTGGACGTGTGGGGCTTGGCTGAAAATCCCGCTACGGAAGAAGTGTGGGTGGCCAGTGCCCAGGGACTTTGGTTGGAATCTGCAGATGGCACGGTGGCAAGTGCATCCAAGGTTTTGGAATCCAAGCGGGTTACCGGAGTCTGGATTGGTGGCGAACCCCTCCAGGCCATTGTGGAAACCTCCGCCATGAACAAGGGAAACCTGGAAGGAGGCCTTTGGCGCAAGTACTTGGATTCCAAGGAAGATTTCCAGCGTGTGGCGTTTTTGGATTCTGCGGGAACGGTGCAGAAGAAGGATATTTACGACAACAGCGACTTCACCGTCACCAATGTGGTGTTCGTGGGGAACAAGGCCTTTGTGGGCGTCTGGGTGGCAGGCGGTTCTGTTAGCGGCTACCTGCTGCTGGATTCCAAGGGCGTCCGTGCCCATGGGAAGGGCGGTGCATCTAGCGATGCCTGGCTCAACGGATTCGAAACCGGGGTAACGGACCGGGATGCCATTATCACTTCCATCACCAAGTTCCCCCTGGACGCAAAGACTATGGCCTTGGCGGTGGCTACCGATGGCAACGGGATTTCCGTTTCTGCGGACACGGGCAAAACATGGACCCCTATCTTGAACCGTGCCAAGCTGGGCGGGAACTTGGGAACCATCCGCATGGTGCCTTCGGTCATTACCGCTGGCGGGCAGTCCCTGGTGTCTTACAAGGTAGGGAAGGATTCCAAGATTACCATAGAAGTCTTTAGTTACGACATGCGGCGTGTCCGTAAAATCGTGAGTTCTGCTCCCCGCTACGGAGACGCCTTCCGCAGTACCGACCCCAAGGAAGACTTCTGGGACGGCATGGACGATGCCGGCCGCCCCTGTACCATGGGGATTTATTACGTGCGGGTCAAGGACAACCACGGTCACGTGGGATGGGGCAAGGTCATGAGTCTTGGGGGCGGCCGATGAAGCGACTGCACGCCATCCTGAGCCTCGCGGCCCTTCTTCTCTCCCTCCTGGCGTCCACCGCCTTTGCAGGTGTTGTGGAAAAGAAAGCCTCCCTGGGCGGTTTTGACGGCTTTGTGGAGCGCATGGGTGCAGGCACCCGTGAGCTTGGCCGTGGCAACACGGGCTCGGCGGATACGGCTTCTATGCCTGCCGCCTACTGGAACCCCGCCATTCTGGGTTTCCGTGGCAACTTCGGTTACACCTTGAACGGTGAAAAAAGGGATTTGGACCGTGCTGGCGGAGCCCTGGGTGTGGAATCCCCTGTGGGCAAGCGTATGGGCGTGGGCTTTGCCATGCTCTACCGCGGGGACTTGGATTTCGAGGTCATCGACGATGATGACCAGACTTTGGGTACGGCGAAGCCCTTCTTCTCCATGATGTACTTGGGCTTTTCTTACAGGGCCACCCGCAGGGACGCCTTCGGCCTTTCCCTTTCCATGAGTTACGACAACATGGATGTAGCGGATTATTACGACAACATAGATTTGAACGATGGCTACACCAGTCCCGTGTCCCTGAATTTGGGCTGGCTTCGGCAGTGGAACGAGAAGTGGTCCACTTCCGTGGTAATCCGCAACCTGAGCTTTAGCAAGAACCTGTCTTCTCGCTGGACCAAGACGGTAAGCGGCGACAATTCCGTTTCTTCTACCGAAGGCGTTCGACCCAAGGTGTTGCAGATTGGGGCGGGCTACCGTTCCAAGGTCATGGGCAAGCCTGTTTACGCCTGGATGGAAGCCTTGGATTACCAGCTGGCGGATACCTTGTTGGTGTTCGATACCCATTGGCATTTGTGGACGGCACGCATGGGCTTTGAATGCGAAATCATTCCCGACGGAACGGTCCGGGTGGGCATGGACGATGTGAACTACATGGTGGGCTTGGGCTACAAGTTCAAGATTCCCATCGGTAAAAAGAAGTACCTGTTCGACGCGAACTACGCCTTGACCTATGAATCCGAGGCGGGACTTTGGAACCCCTTGAGTTTTGGCTTGCGAGGTTACATCCCGTGATTTCCAAGCTGTGGGTGGAGAATGTCCGAAGCTTGGTGTCTCGGGAGTTTGAATTCTCTCCGGGAATCAACGTAGTCTCGGGTCCCAACGGTTGCGGAAAGACTTCCGTGCTGGAATCCATCCACTTGCTTTCCCAGGGATTCTCTTTTAGAGCCAAGGAACTGAAGGAACTAATCCGCTGGAACAGTGATGAACTGGTACTGCGTGGGGAGTTTGAAAGCTCTGGAAAAAAATGGAGCAGGGGCCTTGGGGTTACGCCCCGCAAAGTGAACGCGCGGCAAAACGGCGAAGACCTGCGATCCCCCACGGGTTTCTTTGGATGCTGTCCGGCGGTAATCATGCAGCCCTCTGACATGGAGCTCTTGCGGGGCGCACCGGATGTCCGCCGCCGTTGGCTAGACGAAATCCTGTGTTTCCGTTCTGCAGGCAACGGAGCCACCCTCAAGGCGTACAAGCGCGTACTGCAACAGCGGAACCAGTGGCTTCGGCAGTTCAAGCAAGACGGTGTGGCGGTCGGCGGCGGGGAACTGTTCTCTGTACTTACGGAGCAATTGGTGGACCTAGGGGCGAAACTCTGGGATTCTCGCGTGAACCTTTCCAAAGAAATTTCTCCTATCATTACGGGTTATTACCGCAAGCTTTCTGGCGGCGTGGATGAAATCACCTGCGCCTACAAAAGTTCTATTCTAAAAAGCATGGATGGCACGGACTCCTTCCAGGAAGCTTACCGCGCGAAGCTTGTGGAATTGGAACCTGCGGAAAAAGCCTTGGGCATGACCATGGCGGGTCCCCATCGGGATGACCTGGACCTGTGCATCTCCGGTTATGGTATGCGTTCTGTAGGTTCCCAGGGGCAATGCCGCAGTGCCGCTATCGCCATGCGGTTTGCAGCGGTGGAGGTGGCTAGCCGCTACCTGGAAAAACCCATTCTGTTGTTGGATGACATTTTTGCGGAACTGGACGTGGACCGCCGTAACGCGGTGGCAGGCCTTATCCGCGATAAGGAGTGCCAGGTGGTCATTGCCACCCCGCAATCCGAGGAACTGCCCTTCGCCGCCGACAAGGAATTCCATTTCAAAGCATAAAAAATGTCCCCACCTTAGGTGGGGACAATTCAAGCCTGGATCCTTCGTGGCGTTGCCACTCAGGATGACGCATGGCGTTACTTCTTCAGCAAGTCGCGGATTTCGGTAAGGAGCTTTTCCTCGGCGGACGGCTCTGGCGGTGCAGGCGGTTCGGCAGGCTTTTCTTCTTCCTTCTTGCGCATGTTCTGCACAAAGCCCAGGAACTTCTTCATCACGATGAACACCACGATGGCTACGATCAAGAAGTCCACGATGTTGCCGATGAAGGCACCGTAGGGAATCTGTGCACCGGCGGCGGTGGTGTAGGTCAGGGCCTTGAGGCCTTCGCCTGCACCTTCTGCACCCATGGCGGCCACGATGGCGTTCACGCAGGGCATGACGATGTCGTTCACAAAGCTGGTGACGATTTTGCCGAAGGCACCGCCGATGATAACACCGATGGCCATGTCGACGATGTTGCCCTTGAGGGCGAACGCCTTGAATTCTTCAAGGAGCGAAGATGCTTTTCCTTTGATACCCATATTTGGATCCTTTTGTTAATGTTGCTTCCAAAAAAATAGTATTGTCCCTTGGTTTGGCAAGCCGTTTTCTAAATTTGGTGACCTATGTCATGGTTGTTGCTTGCGTTTGCGTCGGCTTTTTTCTTGGGATTCTATGATTTGGCCAAGAAAAAGTCGGTCCAGGACAATGCGGTCCGTCCGGTTTTGTTCCTGTGCAGTGCCTTTTATGCCTTGATGCTCTTGCCGGTGCTGCTTTTAGACCATTGCCAGTCCATGGACCTCCATGAACACGTGTTTCTTATGGGCAAGGCCCTTATCGTGGGCGGAAGCTGGCTCCTAACCTACAACGCCATTGCCCATATGCCCCTGTCCATTTCGGCCACCATCCGCGCCCTGGCGCCCCTCTTTACCATTTTCATTGCGGTCTGCTTTATGGGGGAGCGTCCCTTCCCGCTCCAGTGGGCGGGGATTGGCCTGTGCCTGTTTTCTTACATCGGCCTTAGCATGGCAGGCCGCAAGGAGATGGGGCATTTCTTTAGTAGCCCTTGGGTCATTTCCATGGTGCTGGGCACCATCTTGGCCGCCTGTAGCGGGGTGTACGACAAGTTGATTCTACAGAGGATGAATTTTGATCCCCTGACGGTGCAGGTTTGGTTCAGCCTCTACATGACCCTGTGGCAGTTTATCATTTGTGCGGTGACCTGGTACCCCAGGCGCAAGTCCACCAAGCCCTTTCAGTTCCGTTGGACCTTTATACTGGTGGCGCTGCTCTTGATTGTGGCGGACCGCTGCTATTTCCTTGCGGTCAGCGACAAGGATGCCTTGATTTCTGTGATAACCGTTTTCCGCCGTTCTAGCGTGTTCATCAGTTTTTTGGCGGGGATTGTTATCTTTAAGGAACGGAAAAGCAAGACGAAATTTTTTGCTTTGCTGGGAATCGTGGCGGGGCTCTGCCTGATTTCCCTGGGCAAGTGACAAGGTGAACATGAAACGCATCGGCATAACGGGAACCATAGGTTCGGGAAAGTCTTCCGTGGGGAACATCCTCCGCGGTCGCGGATTCCCCGTGCTGGATGCCGACGCCTGCGTCCACGCCTTGTACAAGGACTGCGTTGAATTGCGCCAGGCTCTGGTTGCGGAATTCGGCGAGGCGTGCCTGACTCCCGATGGAGTGAACCGTTCTTTTTTTGCGGACTTGATTTTCAAGGACGCCGCAGTCCGCGAGAAGTTGGAATCCTTAGTTTATCCGTACCTGACGGATGCCGTGGGGGATTTCTTTGCCGCTAATCCTGGACCCGCATTTTTGGAAGCGGCCCTTTTGCACAAGGTTCCTACCATCGTGGAAATGTTGGATGCTGTGTGGCTGGTGGATGCGCCCGCCCAGGTCCGCCTTGAACGGCTCCAACAGCGGGGGCTATCCTATGAAGACGCCAAATGCCGTATAGAAACCCAGGGCGACCTTGCGGCACTCTGGTCGGGTGCAGACCTCCCCGTAGTCCAGCTAGACAACGTCGGCACCATAGAACAGCTGGCTGAACTTGTCCTTCGCAACATACTTCCCTAAGGTCTTTCGCATTAAACAAAAAAGCCCCGGTCAAAGACCGGGGCAAATTCCTAGACAGGACTCCGATTAGAAGTTGATGTTCAGGTGAACGTCGATGACCATGGGAGTGTCTTCGCCGTAGTAGTCTTCACCCAGACCGAAGCCGAAGGATGCGTCCACGGTGAACATGGGGTTGATGGCGAAAGCGCCACCGAGGTAAATCCAAAGGCCCATGTCGCCAGAGTCGTCGCCTTCAACGCCGTGGCTTTCAGAATCGGTGACCTTGACGTTCAAGTCAGCACCCACATAAGGAGTGATCATTTCGTTGACGGCGAAGTCGCCCTCGGCACCAACGTTGAGCACGTAGGCCGGAGTGTATTCGTCATCGCCTTCGGTATGGATGGTGAAGCCGAGTTCAGAACCGAAGTTCACCATGCCGAAGGGCTGGGAGTACTGCACACCAGCGTGGATGCCGATACCGTCGTCAGCCAGTTCTTCTTCGCCAATGGGAAGTTCCACGTCAACGAAGGCGTTCATGATGGGCATGAACTGGTAGCGGACCATGATGGGGAGGTTGCCCAGACCATCGGGACCGTCATTTCCATCGTAGTCAGTATAAATTCTGTAAGGAAGCTTGGTGCCCAATTCCAAGTTGGGAATCACGGTGTAGCGGGCGCCGCCATAGATGCCCATGCCGCTCATGTCACCCTGCATAAGGTACTGGAGGCCGACCTGGCCCTGACCCTTGTGGTTTTCGAGAACCGGGAACTTGTCCCAGGTAGCGAAGGAAGCAGTTGCCACCAGGGCAGTTGCGAGAAGTACTTTTTTGAACATTTGAGTTCTCCTTTTGTAAGTTGTTGTCTGTCAATAAGATAACAAGAAAATCCTTGTTGTGCAAGACGACTTGTAAAAAATAGTTTGTTTTGGGGGGTGTTTCGTTGTTTTTGAGGTCTTTTGGGTGAAAATTGGCGGCTTATAGGGCCACTTTTGTATATTCTGCCTAACGATTTTGAGGTTTTTATGAGATGCTTGGTAACGGGCGGTGCCGGTTTTTTGGGCAGCCACCTTTGCGAAAGGCTGCTGAACGATGGTCACGAGGTGATTTGCCTGGACAACTACTTTACGGGGCGGATGCAGAATGTGGCCCACCTGCGGGACAACCGTAACTTTGAACTGCTGCGTCACGACGTTACCGAGCCCATACTCCTGGAGGTGGACCGGATTTTCAACCTGGCCTGCCCCGCAAGTCCGGTGCATTACCAGTTCAACCCGGTAAAGACCATCAAGACCAGCGTCATGGGAGCCATCAACATGCTTGGACTAGCCAAGCGGGTTCACGCCCGTATTTTGCAGGCCAGCACTAGCGAAGTCTATGGGGACCCGGCGGTGCACCCGCAAAAAGAGGACTACTGGGGCAACGTGAATCCCATCGGCATCCGCAGTTGCTACGACGAGGGCAAGCGGGTGGCGGAGACCTTGTTTATGGACTACCACCGGCAGAACGCCGTGGACATCCGCATCGTGAGGATTTTTAACACCTACGGCCCTCGAATGCTCATGAACGACGGTCGCGTGGTTTCCAACTTCATTGTGCAGGCGCTAAAGGGCGAAGACCTGACCATCTATGGCGACGGCAGCCAGACCCGCAGTTTTTGCTACGTGGATGATCTTATCGAGGCCTTTATCCGCATGATGGATCAGGACAAAATCATCGGACCCGTGAACGTGGGCAACCCCGGTGAGTTTACCATGCTGGAACTGGCCCATGCGGTGCTGGAACAGACTGGCTCCAAGAGCAAGATTGTACACATGCCCCTGCCCGGTGATGACCCCAAGATGCGTCGCCCGGATATTACTCTTGCAAAAAACACCCTGGGTTGGGAACCCAAGGTGAATCTGTTCGACGGCCTCCATAAGACCATCGAATATTTCAAGTCGATAGTGTAACTACCTTACCGCAATCTTGTGGGTTTCGGCAATGCCCTGCCCCTGGATGCGTACCAGGTAGATTCCCTGCTTGGCGTTTACCTTCAGGCTTGCGGAACCGTTTCCGCTTCCGTTCCAGAGTGTCTGTACCTTTTGTCCCTGCAGGTTCAGCAGTTCCACGCTGGACACGCCTTGCAGGTTCAGGTTCACCGTGTTGTTGGTAAAGCTGAATCCCGTACGATTTGCCATGGTGCGGGGGAGTGATGCGGGCGGGTTGTCCCCGCCGCTGCCGCCACCTGTAATGGGAGTCCATTCTGGGTTCTGTGTCCGGAGTTTGTTCCGGAACCAAGTGCCGGATTCCCGCAGGTCGCTTTCGGACCAGTTGCCGCTGGTGCTGGCGCTTGTTTGTAGGGAGGCGGAAGTCTCGTTCTTGTTGGAGATGCTCCATGCAGCCCAACTGAGTTTTTCCTCGTCAATCCACTGCCAGAAGGTGTTCACCATGCTGTAGTTGATGGTGCCGTTTCCAGATGCAGGAGTGAGTCCGCATTCGGTAACGAATAGGGGAATCTGTTTTGCTACGGTTTTTGCCGTGGGTAGGTAGTTGTTCAGGTGCCAGTCTTCAGAGGCGTAAAAATGGAATGTGTAAGCCATGTTGTAGGTAAGGTCCCCGGTCAGGGGAGAATTCAGCACCAGGTCCACTTTTGACGAGTAGCCGGGGGTTCCCACGACAATAAGGTTGTCCGGGTCTATGGCACGAATCTTGGGAATGATGAATTCGGCGTAGGGCTTGACCCTGCTCCATTCGTCGGTGCCGGGCTCGTTGAAAATTTCGTAAATCACGTTGGGGTACTGGCCATACTTGGTGGCCATGTATTCAAAGAACTCGGCGGCCTTGTTCCAGCGCTGTCCGTCGCTGTTGTCGTCCATCCAGTGACTATGGAGGTCAATAATCACGTAGATGCCCTTGGCGATGGCGGCGTCCACGATGGTTTCAACTTCGCTGATGTTCCTTGTGGGATCCTTTACGTATCCGTCGTGGTCTCCATCTCCCCATGCCCCTTGGTCGTGGGCCATGGCCGCGCGCACCAGGTTGGCGTGCCAGTCTTCG
>Ga0265298_10001437_pt1 | contig 35331 bp, 53 predicted proteins | sample AusTroGonzalo_MG_3_FD_193486 | JGI IMG/M metagenome (GOLD analysis project Ga0265298, IMG submission 193486) | Bovine rumen microbial communities from tropical cattle in Woodstock, Queensland, Australia - Gonzalo_01 | ecosystem: Host-associated > Mammals > Digestive system > Stomach > Rumen ...
CCTATTCTGTTTGATGATATTAGAAAAAAGTTTGAAAGGAGTATTTAACGAAAATGAAAGTCTGTAAATGTGATAGATGTGGACAAATTTTTGAGCCACATTCTGAAGGAAGAGATTTCTATAGCCGTATAATTCAAACCGGTGAGGAAACTTTTGATTTAATGGAGCCAGAAGCAGAAATAGATGGAAGTTATGACATCTGCGAGTCCTGCTTTGAAGATTTTCAGCGTTGGCTCAAGCGCGGAGCGCTAAAAAAGGCTCAGAGCAAATGAAATATTATGTTTATGAACTTCATATAAGGGAAAATCCTTATCACTCAGCTTTTGCAAGTTATGTTATTTATAATCGTACCAAAGATAAACTTGCAGCTATTATAACTAAAAACACACAACGAGAAGCAAGAGATAGATGCAGACAAATTCTTGATATTTCTACACAATATGAAGATGATATGTCTGTTTGGAGAGACTGGCCTATCATTATAGGCAAAGATGAACTAACAGAAGAAAAAATTATAGAAAAAATCAAGGAGAGAGAGATTTAATGGGGTACATAATTGTCGTTCTTTTGATTGTTGGTGATCTTTGGCTCTATCTACGGGGCGGGCGCCCAGAATATTCTATCTGGCGCGATGAAACTGTAAAGTGGATGTGGAGCCGATGACAAAAGACGAATTTGATAAATGGCTTGAGTATGTCTGGTCACAGAAAGGGCCAGACGAACCGTCACCATTCTGTCCTTTTAAGTTTTCGGGGTATTGCGACCAAGCTTATACTGAGAAATGTTGGGAGTGTGAAGATTTTGGGAAAAGAGATTAATTTTAGATGGAAGACTTCGCAGAATCCAAAGGTTCACCAGCGCGCAATAAATCGTGTATTGCGGGCGATTAATGAAAACGTATATAATGATGACCTTTGGATGGGAAGATTTTTTGTAAGACAACACGCCCGTGAAGTCACCATGTGCGATGGAGTACTTTATATGGCAGTAGAACTAAGGTTCTATGATCATAAAACCAAAAAGTATAGTTCTGAATGGTTGACTTCCAATGAAATCATCATCTTTGGTGGCTCTAAGATCTGGGGTCTAATGAATGATTTCATTGTTGAGGATATAGATGTCTGGCGTACTGAAAAGGTAAGAGAAGAAAAACAAGACTGGCGCGCAGCTTCGACAGAAAAAACAATGAGGGAAGCTACTTCATTGTGGACTTGGAAATAAGTATAATAAAGTCCCCACAGCGCATTATAGCGCTTGTGGGGCTTCTTTTTATTTTGTCCTTGGGTTAGCTCATACTAATCATGTGCAATCAAACGGCATCACTGGTTGAAGTCGTACTCCGGGTAGCCGTCGGCGTTGGCCAGCCATTCATTAACGTAACTTCCCATCACGAAATAGACGGTGGTGGGGTCTCCGTCGTAATATGCCACGGCTGACACAACGGAGTATCCCTGGCTGAGATAATCAGCGCCATTAGGAATGCTGATTACTACGGGAGTTCCGGCAGCAAGCGCTTCGGCGATCTCCGTAATGGTCGTGTCCATTGTTGCTACGGTGCCGGTTATGGTGACTTCCACCGACAGAGGCTCTGCACCGCCGCCAGAACCAGAACTGAATTCATCTAACATATCACTTAACACCATCCTATTTGTATTTTCTGGGGTATTTAATACATACTCTAATATCTCTTCTTTTGTCATTCCTTTACCTCCTATATAGGTAAGACTCTTTCAATTAAAAGTAGAAAATATTGGGAATAATTATATAAATTTGATTTTTTTAAAAATTTGTGATATAATTATATTAGAAAATAGGAGAGGAGATATTTATTATGGAAACCAAGATGGTAATGTTCAAGGATCCCGATGGGGAGATTCTCGGCGGTATTATGGTAGATAATAAATATATTGCTTGTGGTTGCTGCGGTGGCGTCTTCGAAGTAGACGAAGTTACTATCATCAAGGTGCTGACGTGGATTAATATTTCCGATGCCATTCTTGGTGATGAGGCTTTTCCTGATACCGATATTTAAGAAAGGAGTACCCCAATGAAACTGTGGGTTGATGACATTCGTCCTGCGCCGGATGGTTATAAATGGGCAAAAAGTGTCCATGAAGCTATTATTCATATCTGCCAGATGACGCGTCCCGATGGTACTCACAATATTGAGGTGCTTGATCTGGATCATGACGCAGGTGATTATGCTTGGCAAGGCGGCGACTATATCGCTCTGCTTGACTGGATGGAAATGAAAGGTATCGATGATATTCCCATTCATCTTCACACAATGAACCCTGTGGGGCGCGAGAATATGAGACGAATTATCCAACACAACGGTTGGCGGCAGATCTACTAAGGAGAAAAAAATATGTCCAAGTTTAAAAACGATGTAAGAGTTGGAGATATTGTTCATATCTACCATATGTTTGGATACCCCGAGTATAAAGAAACAGAAGGTGTTGTAACTGACTATACTGATACTGCCGTTTATGGTACTTGGGGTCCTGATGGTCTGAATTATGATGATGACTGGGAAATACTTGAGGAGGTCTAAAATGCAGAACGAGTTCTATATGGTCGAGTTCGATTGGGGCGATACGTATTATTTTCGCAACAAAGATAACGCCTTTGCCTACGCTAAACAGGCTTATCTCAATTATGCTCCTTATAACGATGATAAAGAAATGGAAGAGGATCTGGCTTCTCTGAATGAGCACTACTATGTTCATGGCTTTGTCTATATTATCGTAAGGGGGTTTGAAGACTAATGAAAGTTCGTATTTATGGCGGCCGCGTTGGATTCGGAGAAGAGTGGAGCGAAGAGTTTGTCTTTGATTGCGATTCTACTGAACGTGATATAGAAATCGTAGCTGCGGGTCTTTCTGACGACTTTATGGTCTATGAACTCGAAGAAGAAGCTGATCTCTATGATTACTGGTATGAATGGGAGGTACTCTAATGTACCCAACACTCTGTAAAGTTGAATACTGGGACAATAATCAGACAAGAATTGATAATTGTCTGATTTATGCCGATTCTTTTGTCGAGGCCGCACAGAAGATCGAAGAATATTATGGAAAAGAAATTGAAAGTCTTTCCATTCAGATGTTTGATGTTGGTGTGTGGCGTGTAGATGACGCCACGGCCGCACGCATAGTGGAGAGCTTAGAATGAGAGATTTAATTAATGAATCAGATTTTTCGAATATAAAACTTCCAACTAATTGTGCGGATTGTCCTTTTAGTTTTTTAAATGAAGAATATTTACTTTATTGTCCATTGTTAAATGATATAGTAGATAAAGATAGATGTCCTTTCAATAAAGATGATACATGGCTAAAACTTTTTTATTTGGTTGTATTGTTATCATCTGATAAAGAAAAATTTAATAAACTTATAAAGGAATTATCAAACAATAAGGAGAAAGAAGAATAATGTGGTTCGTATCTCCCAGCTTCAAAAATAAGCCTTGGCTTTGTGAGCCGTATGAAAAAGACGGTAAAATGTACGTTAAAATCCAGGGCGCCAAAACCCCTCGTGAAATTCGTGTTTATGACGAATGGCAGTCCAGCTGGCCCGATGAATTGCGCCCGCGCGTAGAGCGCAAGCCAGATCGTTTTCTCGCCTTTAACTATCCCGATGGTCGCTATGCCTATGTTGTGGGAATTGATGAGGTAGATGGGCGTAAAGGCTTTTGGAAATATAATAAATTACCAGAAAAGCGTTATACTTGGCACGAAAATATTGTATTGAGTCCTCTTTTTGGTTATATCGGACGACTCGGGCGCCCTGTAATTGAAGAGTTGGAGCCGGAATTTATAGATATTAAAGACGTTGAGTGCGAAAATGGTTTCCTACGTTTGATAACTGACGAGTGGTACAAAAACGAACTAAAGCGTCTTGAAAAAATGTGGGGGTAATTATGAAAATCGTAGATGCAGATAAACTTATTGAGTTAATTCGAAGCGGAGATTTTCCAAAAAAAGGAGAACTCCATAGGTTAATTCTCCAGCTGGCTTTTGATGCGCCAGGTATTTCTGAAAAAAAGCTGGAAGGAGCCACAAAAGGATAGATAGACATGACAAATGTCTATTACTGCGCGCCAATGCAGGTTAGATATATTGATCCAAATCGCGCAGTAAGATTTGGTATAGTCTTCCATGAGTTTTTGGTTGATATATCTACTGGTTACGCCTATACGTGTCAAGAAATCTTGAGGGCGGCGCAGCGTAATGGAATAGATTTGGATGATGCGATCGTCGAGCGCGCAATTTGGGAAAAGATGCCGTTTTATTTTCTATGATTAAAACCCGAAAGTAAAAACTTTCGGGAATTTTTTTCAAAAAGTTTCCTCAAAATTTTATAATTTCGTCAAATGAAATCTACATTAAAGTGTAAACGTAGGAAATAATATTTAATTATTATTTTTTTGTTTTGTTTAAGACCGCTACTGCGCAGATTCGGTTCCACGGAGCGCGTAGCGCGGAGCGAACCGAATCGTCCGCGCTAGTGTGCGGTTTAGAGTGAACGATAGTGAGCGGGCGCATGGGGAGTGCGGACGACTTGCTTTGAGCGGGAAGCGCGATAGCGCTGGACCGCGAGAAGCGCACTGCGTGGAGCGAATATGTGTTTGAGTGAGGCTGCGCCTCTGCGGTTTGTCCGTACATTAAGGGGGCTATTTTGGTCGGGGACATCGGAGCGCCTTGGGTGAATGGATTTTCGGGGCTATAGAATATGTTAGGGAAGATTTGTGTGGTAATAGATGCCTGCCCTCAAATTTTCACTTTTTTCAAATTTTGGGTGAATTTTGGTGAAAAACCACTGGAAAACAGTGGAAATTGCGGAATTTTTTGAAAAAATAAAAAAACGAGAGAGCTTTGCTCTCTCGTATTTGTTGGGTGTACGGGCTGTCCGTACATTAGGCCCGCTTGTAGCCGACCAGCTTACCCTTCTCGCCCTTAATCTCGCCCTTCTCGACGATGCCAGCGGCGATCATCTTACGGATCAGGCTGGAAGCCTTCTCAGGGGTAATGTTCAGGGCTTCGGCGAACACCAGGCGACCCTGGAACTCGTCGGTAAGCAGCTCCTCAATGCCCTTCATCAGCTGCTCATCATAGGCCTGCGCGGCCAGCTGCTTCGCAGAAGGCTTGCGCTCAGCGTTCTTACGCTTCTCGTTCTGGGCGTCGTGCTTCTCCAGGCGCGCTTCGACCATCTGGATCAGGTCCTCGCGGCTCACGTTGGTCTCCTTCTCGTTCAGGACGTTCAGCAGCTCAACATACATCTCACGAATAGTCATTTTGACTTCCTTCCTGCGGCTCGGCCGCACACGGTGTCGGTCACCACCCAAATGTACCACCAGATTCTAAAGCCTTTTAGTGGCTGTAAGGCTTGAAAGTTTTAGGATTTCTTCCCTCACTTTCTATATATATTATAACATAGAATTTAGAATTTTTCAAATTTTTTCTTTCGATTTTTCTGAAAAATTCTGAGGGGTTCTTCCCTTACTTTCTATATATATTATATCATAAATTTTCAAAAAAATCAAAAGTTGAAAATTTTTAATTTTTATGGTATAATATAATGGGAAAATATATATATTTTTTTTAAAAATTTTGGGATTTACAGCTGCTTTTTCGGGAAAATTTGGGGAAAATTTTGCAAAAATCACAGCTTTTTTGTAATATTTTGCAAAAACGCATAAAAATTTGACAACTTTTTGTCAAATTTTATGCGCATTAAAAAGTTTACATAACATAATGTTATGTAAACCTATCGGTTTATAATTTTAGAGCGGGATTTCTCCCGCTCTTGGTATTATTCCTCGGAAAATTCTTTGGATTTTGCCTTGGCCTTTGCGGCCTTCTCAGCTGCCTTGCGAGCGCATTCCTCAGCTGCCTTGACCTTGAGGTCGTACTCCTGCGCCAACGCGTAGCCATCGGAACCGTTCTCCTCGGAGGCTTCCTTGGGGATGATGACGCTGAACTTGATCCAGCGATCCTCACCAGCCAAGTCGACAGCGGGGATCATGAGCGAACCGGTAGCGACCTTGCAGACGTCACAGTCGTACTTCTGCGCGAGGAACTCAGCGAGATCGGCGGTGAACTGCGCGCGGAGAGCGTCGGTAATGGATTTCTGAGTCATAGAGAAAAACCACCTTTCTTATTTTCTATATATATTATATCATAAATTTTGAATTTTGTCAAGAGTTTTTCGTATGGCAAAATAAACAAAAATTTTAGGTTTTTATGTGGATTTTTTGTGCAATTTGCTAGTTTACATAATTAGATATTATGTAAACCTATCGGTTTACATAATAAAGTTTACCATAATAATGTTATGTAAACCTAGCGGTTAACATAACGTCCCGCTCCGAGTGGAGCGGGACGGAGAAACGGAAACTCAGGCTCCGATCACGTAAGTGACCTTGGAGTGCTTGGAGTCGATCTTGCGGCTCCCCTTGGTGACCTTGCCGCCGGCCACGTGGACACGGAGAGCGGAGCTGACCTGAGGAGCGGTCAGACCGAGGATCTCGGCGATCTCGTCGGCGGTGAACTCACCCTCGTTGGTGGCGACGAACTCGGTGACAGCATCCTTGCGGGCGGTCACGGCCGGATCAGCCTTGCGGGGCCGAGCCTTGGCCTTTTCGTTGCGGGCGTCCAGCTTGGCGAGGGCGTCCTTGGCGAACTCCTGAACGGCAGTGCCGTCGATGTCCTGGCCGTCGAGGTAGTTGATGATGGAAGTGTAGAACTCGCGAGTAGTCATGGTGTATTCCTTTCTGCGCTATGCGCTAACAGCGTCGGTCGCTACCCTATTATTTTGTGGAGCGGGATTTTTTTTCTTATCTCTCTCTCACTTTCTATATATATTATATCATAAAATTCTTAAAATTTCAAAATTTGACAGCTGCTAAAATTTAAAAATCCCAGCTGCCGCAGCTGAAGTCGCAGCTGCCAAATCGCAGCTGCCTGGGAGCGGCGTGCTGCCGCGGTGGCGCGGCAATGCGCTAGTGCGCTAATACGCTAACGATTTAGCGTGCTAAAGTAGACCATAATAATGTTATGTAAACCTAAAAAGGTTTACAATTTGTTCACAATTAGGGCTTGACAAACAAACGAGCTTGTGATATGATATAATGGGGAAAATTTGACACGGTGGGCGGCCCGGGAGAAACTTCAACACTTTACATCGTTAAAGTATCGGCCTGGGCACAGACTTCAACGCACTAAAGTGCTAAAGTGAGATTGCAAAAAATGAGGTCGACGTTATGTCGACCTCAGTACGCTTACCCCTCGATGGGGTAAGTGTACACGACCTTGTGAGTCTTGCCCACCTTGGTCTCGGCACGAGTGATAGTGCCGTCAACCACAATCGGCTTGCAAGCGGCAGTCACCTGTCCAACGGACAGACCAGTGGCAGACGCGATGTCGTCACGCGTGAACGACTGACCGATGTGGTCACACAGGAAGTCGAGCACGACCTGCACACGCTCACGCACCTCGCGCTTCTCCTTGGAATCGGCGCTCTTGCGCTTGGCGTTGGACGCGTCCATCTTGGCAAGCAGTTCGGACGCCTTGGCGGTGATGTCCTCGGACACCTCGGCACTGATGATGGACTGATAGAACTCACGAGTAGTCATAATAGACTCCTTTCTAAATCGGCGGATTATGGTCGCCACCCTATTTGAGAGGTCTTCCCTCTTTCTGAGTATATAGTACCACAGACGGACGGATTTGTCAAGTACTTTTTTTCGATTTTTAAAAATTTTTTTGCTTTAATACTTTAGTGTGATGAAGTGCGCGCCCGGTGGAGACTTCACCACATTAAAGTGGTGAAGCAATACTTAGTAAGTATCGTAACCGAGAATTTCGGCTTCTTCAACGGTATATTTGCCAAGATATTCCAGTTCTTTGCGCTTAAAACCACTCATTTCCAAAATAACCCATGCTTTTTCAAGATACTCACATTCTACGAAAAATTCTTCACCACTTTCATTGTCGAGAAACAGAAAATCGTACATTTTACGCTCCTTTCTTGATGATGTAACCACCATCATAAACAGATTTCCAATGATGATAACCACCATAAGGGTCAAGAAACTCAACATCCCAATAACCAAGATAGTATTCCTGATACATGATTTGTGCGACCTCAAAGGTGTAACCTAACGCAGTAATCTTATCTCCGATTTCGACTTTCATTTTAATTCTCCTTTTCTTTTTCTAATGATAATATATCATACTTTTAGAGAATTATCTACTGGTAAAATGCACAAACTTTACATCTGTTCTTTGTGCACAATCACGAATCGCCCGGGCGACCCTATCGGTGATACCACGGTTTATTTTTATTTTTCAAAGGGTCATTTAATGTAGTATATTTAATATTATCATGCTTTCCAAGTGCTTTGAAAAGTTTGATTAAACCCCAAATACTCATCATCAAAAGAATACTAAGTGTAACAAAAGTCATTCCAGTAATTTCCATTAAAATCCCTCCTTATCAAACAGAACGCCAAGAACTATACCAACAACAACACTAATCGCAGTATAAAACCAAATACTCATTTTTATTCTCCTTTCCTTTTCTGATTATAGTTTACCATAAATTTGATTTTATGTCAACGACTTTCTTATGTCAACTTTTGACGTTATTATGTAACCTTGGCGCCCGGCCCCGGACTTCACTACGCTAAAGTGTTAAAGTGAATAAATAAAAAGAAAAGACGGATTTTTTATTCCGTCTTTTCTTTCGCCTTGGCAGACTCCTTCTTCTTGGCGTCTGCCTTGGCCTTCCGTTCCTCACGGTCACGCACCTTGTCGGCGTACGTGTCACGCTTGAGGAAGTTGTCGTCACCGCCGTCCTTCGGCACCTTGACGACGACCTCAAGGAACAGTTCCTCGCCGTCCATGACGATGGGGAAGTTGAAAGAGTTGGAAGCAATCATTCCAACGTCCTCACCCTTGTTGGCGAAGTAGTCAAACAGTTCCTTGATGTAGAGAGAACGAACCTTGTCAGCAACCTTAACCATTTTTTAATCTCCTTTCTTTTACTATGGTCATTATATCACAGACTTGGGATTTTGTCAAGTAACAATTTGGTTACAAAAGAGGGAGTTCCTTCGGGTCGAGGACATATTGCCAGAAGTCCAATCAAAACCATGTGTGAGTGCTGGCACACTCTCGGGTCGGCACTTTCTGCCCCTCCCTCTTTCTGTATATAATATATCACACCTAAAAGAGAATTGCAAGATGGAATATTGCACAAAGATTAGTTTACATAACGCAATCTTTTTGTGCATTATGCCGGCGACCGCCCGGGCGCGGACTTCACCACACTAAAGTAATAAAGTGAATAAATATAAAAAAATAATGGATACTCACCAGAGATACCCATCATTTTCCGTAATAGTTACAAGGCAGTAACTAAAAATGTCCTTTTCAATCATGCAATCCGCAAGACCAGTATGTTCCTCAACGAAATCGTTACAATTCGTAAGAAATCTGTAAATAATTTCCGCAGTATAACGATTTTCGTTACGAGAAGTAACATAATTGTTACGAACACAAAACTCACGATAATCGGCATTATTACCAAGAGTAATCTTGGACATTTTCAGAGTATCAATAATCTTGATACCATAAGGGAAAAAGTACCGATACTTAGAGGAAGTGATATAACGCTTAGTATTATTCAACGCATTGTAATCAAACCTCGCATTATGGGCAACAATACCCTGAACGTCCCAATCCTTGCAAACACGGCGAAAAATGCGCTCAATGGAACGAAAAGACTTGAGAACACGATAACCGTCAGTAATATCGTTCCAATACTGCGGAATTTTGTCGGCAAAGAAAGCGGTAGACATAAGTTCGTCATCGCAGAACACATCGGCGTTGACATAACTATAAGACGCAAAGGTCTTGCCGTTCTCGTCAATGACGGAAAAACCGACATCATAGACAAGAGGACAGTCAATATCGTTGGTGGTTTCGGTGTCGAGAATAATGTACTTCATTTTTGGAGTTCCTTTCCTTAATTTCTGATGTAAGTATATCACAGAAAAATGGATTTGTCTATTGGCAAAATGCACAAACTTGAAGGAATTTATTTGTGCAATTCGACGGCGGCGCCCGGGTGGGAACTTCACCACATTAAAGTGGTGAAGCAACACTTAATAAGTGTCGTAACCGAGAATTTCGGCTTCCTCAACGGTATACTTACCGAGATACTCAACTTCGGAATTCTGTCCGAAGTTGACATAAATGGTTTCCCACGCTTCGGCAAGAGTATCGCACTCAACGAAAAACTCTTCGCCAATCTCATTGTCGATAAACAGAAAGTCGTACATTTTAATTTCTCCTTTTCTTTTCTTTCTATATATAATATACTACTTAGCTTCTAAAAAGTCAATATGTGATTTTATACAAAAGTTATGTGCTTTATTTATGCAAAGTGCCGAGTGCGCCCGGGCGACAACTTTAACACGCTAAAGCGTAAAAGAGGTTCTCAAAAAGTCTTGAGAACCTCCAAGATATTGTGGGCATCATACGCACCTTCACCCCACATCTTGCGATTGGGTTCCTCATCGTCAAAGAGGACACCACAACCGATAGTGTTCTTGGGAGTGCCATACCCCACGATGTTGATGTTGTCCCAGTGGACAGACGGCAGATGCTTACGCAACCACTTGACCTTGGCGGTAGTGACCGCCTTGTCGAAATCGGTGGTGGAGTTCTTGGCAAGCCAGGAAATCACATTCACCTTGTACCCCTTACGCTGGAGGGAGTTCAGACGGCGGGCAAGCACCGACATATTCACCAACGGCTTGGCAACCTCATACGGGAACGGATTGCCGTCAATCAGATACTGCAACCAGTTCTCAACCCCATAGAAATCGGCGAGAGTGCCGTCCATATCAAAGTTAATTTCAAGAACCATTGGACTTCTCCTTTCTCTTTCTATATACAGTATAACAGATTTTTCATAAAAGTCAAGTAGAAAAAACACCTCAAAAACACACTAAAATTGTGCAAAATGACAAAGGACGCCCGGGTGGAGACTTTAGTACAGTGAAGTGCTAAAACCTTACCGAAAAGCCACCAGAAGAAGAAAAATTCCCCAGAGAAGGGCATTACCGATAACCTCGCCCATTATTCATCCTCCTCATCCTCGGGGTCAGGAGGAAGCATCTTGTTCCAGCAAGTGGGGCAAATGCCACTCACAAGCATCTCACGCTCATTGGCGGAGAGATAGGGGAAAGCGACCTGCACATGGGCGCCGTCATCCCAATCGAAATAGTCGTTCTCATTGACCTCGACCTCATTGGCACGACCGCAGAGAGGGCAACGAGTGATGATGCAAACTTCTTTGTAGTTAATCTTTTTCATCTTAGGACTTCCTTTCCTTTTTTCTGTATTTAGTATAGCATAGATTTGAGATTTTGTCAAGAGGTTTATTTAATTTTTTCTTCAATAATTTCTACCAGTAGCACCACAGGAATGGCAGGAAGCATCATTACAATGGTATCCCATTCAGTATTCCAAATGCTCCAACCGCCTTTGCTATCGCGGAAATAAAAGAACAGACCAAGGACAAACCAAGCAACGACAAAACCAATAATAAACATTTTTAATTTCCTTTCTTTTTCTTACTGTAATCAGTATATCACATTTTCCTAAAAAGTCAATACTAAATATTGCACAAATTTTTATTTTATTTTTGTGCATATTGACGGCGCGGCCCGGGCAGAGACTTTAACGCATTAAAGCGTTAACAGTCATCCGTATAGCAACCGAGATACGGGTCAAATCCCATATCGTCATCAATCCAATCGGGTTCATCCCAATTGTGCTCATTCTGCCAATCGAAAATGAGTTCACCAGTTTCCATGTCGATGATACGGATATTATCGGCAGGACAAGTGAGGGAGTTACCACAGTCAAACTGACTATCGGCAAACATAATCATGGCAGAGATAGACGCCTTATCAGAGAAAAGGGCGATGCTTTCCTCTTCGCCATCACGATAGATAGAAACAGAGTAACGAGTAGACATTTGAATTTCTCCTTTTCTTTATTTTCTATATATATTATAACACAATTTTCAAAAAAGTCAACTGTTAATTTAACTAAAATATGATGCGTTGGTTTGTCTATTTTGACGATGCGCGCCGGGCAACTCTTTAACGCTTTACTTGGTTAAAGTATGGTGCCGGCGCCGCACTTTAGTACGCTAAATCGTTAAAGTGAATAAATATAAAAAAGGGATTGGATATTCATCCAATCCCGTTCTGCTCACGCAAGGGCATACGCAACCTTGCGAGACTTGTCAACCTTGACTTCGGTCTTGTTGACCTTACCCTCATTGACGAGAGTGGTGCAAGCACCAGTCACCTGATTGGGAGTAATGCCAATGGCAACGGCAATCTCGTCACGAGTGAACGAACCCTCATTCTCCTTGAGGAAACCGAGAACCATGTCACGGCGAGAAGCGGCTTCCGCCTTGTCCTTGGTCACAACGGTCTTACGCTTCTCGTTGCGACTGTCCAACTTGGACAGAAACTCAACGGAAACCTCGTTCATCTCGTCAGAGATATTGGCGTTCAGGACGGCATTGAAGTACTCACGATAGGTCATAACTTTTTCCTTTCTGGTTTTTTGGACTTTCCTTGTCCTTTTGTAATTTTATTATAGCATAGGATTGGCTTTTTGTCAAGCACTTTTTATCAACTTTTTAAATTTTTTTTGTTGAGAGGTGGTCGAGTTGACTTACTTACCTTTCCCTTACTACACTTGGATTATACCACATTTTTAGTGGTTTGTCAAGGGGTTTCTTCAAATTTTATCTAGAATTTTTTTTGAAGTGTTCGGAGTGCCCTTGTATCTCCGCTTTTTGAGGTTCTTTCGTAAAAGGCTCTAGTCTCTCCCCTTGACAAGTATAATATATCACAGCATAGCCAAATAGTCAAGTAGTAAATATATACAAATATTTATCCTCTGATTTGTGCAAGTTGCGGTTTCGTACTTTAAATCGCTAAAGTGTGCGCCCGGCCGCGAACTTCAACGCTTTAGTGTGTGAAAGTAGAACTTCATAAAAACTCCTCCGCATTCGTAAGCGCGGAGGTTTTGCCTGTCCTGCCGTCCCCTTTCCAAGGCGAAGGTCGCGCACGACCAACGGGTTGCGGACTTAACCGCTTGGTTCACACTTATATACCGCACAACAGGACTCCATGCGGTCGAGGACTTTGTCGGGGAGTCTTACGGACTCGCGTGGGTCGCACCCTCACCTCTTCGGCTTCTTGGGCTTCGCTCCCCTTCCCTCACTTTCTGTACTGAGTATACCACGGAGAAATGGATTTGTCAACTGGCAAAATGCACAAATATTGGAACTTTTTCTTGTGCAGAATGACGACGGCCGGCCACCACGAAACTTTAGCACAGTAAAGTGCTAAAGTATTTCAGAAAAAGAAATGTAAAATAATCCCAAAGAGGAGAACCGCAGAAAGAACAAGATTGTCCAACCGAATCATATACACAATTTTCTTATTTTTCATTTTTATTTCCTTTCTTCAATTATTTCCAACGCCCAAAACCTACCAACCGAGTAGGATTATTTTCACGCCTGCAAATACGCTTTGCGATTTCATAACCACCATTTTCACCGCTTCGCTCGTAAATGGTGACAGATTTCGCTTGACCGTTTGCGGTGTATGCGTCAATCCATTCCTGCACTTCCTTTTTGCTGTTGGTACTGTCGAAAATCGTCAATCCGTTTTCAACTTCTACCACGATTTGAAAATTCTTTACCTTTGCCATTTTTTTTATTTCCTTTCCTTTTTCTATCTGTATTATATCATACTTCCTGTTTTAACCTGTCGTTTTAATGGTACAAGTCAAAACTTTTTGAGAATTTTGAGAATGTTCTTTTCGTCAAACGCTTTTCCGTTCCAGTTATTCCGATTATTTTCTTCATCGTCAAACAGAACACCATAACCATAATTCTGCTTCGGCGTTCCGTAAGGCACGACAAACACGTTTTCAAACTGAACACTTCCGAGATGCTTTGCAAGCCACTTGCGCTTCGCTTCGGCAACCGCTTCGTTGTACTCGTTGCTTCCGTTCTTCGCCGTCCAACTGATGACGCTCACGGTGTAACCGTTGCGCACAAGACGGTTGAGAACACGAGCAAGGGAATTCATATTGACCAACGGTTTCGCTTCAACGTAAGGGCGAACGCTCTCATTCAGAATGTCGTCAAGCCAACCGTTCACGCCGTACAAATTAGCAATCGTTCCGTCCATATCAAAGTAGATGTTCTTCATGGTCTTAACCTCTCTTTCTGTATACACTATACCATACTATGCGCTGTTTGTCAACCCCTTTTCATTCGTCAAGTTGCACAAAGATGTGCTTTAATGCTTTACTTCGCTAAAGTGCGCGCCCACCCTGGACTTCAACACACTAAAGCACGAAAGCGAGAACTCTCGTCCTCGCTCTGATTACTCTTTGTTATTAAGCCATGCAAGTGGCGAACCATGTGCGCATCTTGCTCGACTCCTTGCGGCATCTAATCTTCATCTTACCGCCGTTCTTCTCGCTCTCGCGCTCGGTCTTGCAGAAGGTCTTGACAAACCGCTCAAACTCCACAAGGTTCATCATGTACACGGTGTAATCCTCAGTCACATAAGCAAACTCGTTGCTGTGCGTATTGCGCTTGTACACGTTCCAGATGCCCTCGAAGGTCTCCTCGCCCTCGCACATGTTACCACTCATAAGAGTGAAGCCCGAAGCCTTGACGCTGATGTGGTGGTTGTCAACGCAGATGTCAGAAGAGGTGCGATAGTCGGTGCTATCGTGGGCGGTGCGCTCGATGCCCATGTAGTAGCAGAGGTCGTGCTCACGCGCGATGCCCGCGTTCTTCGCGTCAGAGATGTGGTCGATGGTGAAGGTCGTCATTGGAGTGTTCCCCTTTCCTTTATCTTGATTAGAGTATACCACATGATGCCCGGTCTGTCAATAGTCAAGTTGCACAAACTTAAAGTGTTATGTTTGTGCATTGTGACGACGGTGCGCCGATACGAAGGTTTAACGCTTTAAATCACTAAAGCGAGAGTCCCCATACCCGGGGTGGGTTTTGCTTCGATGGGTCGCTCCGGAAGACCATATGGGGATTGCTTTAGCTTCGCAAAACGCAAGAAAAATTTCATTTTCTTTCGCACTTTAATGAAGTGAAGCAGGGCGTAGCACCGGGGGTATTTTCAGGATTTACAAAAAGTTACAATTTGGTAACAAAAGGCCCTGGTAACAAAATCTACCGAAGTAAAAAATCCATTTCACATATTTTTATTCTTTCCCTTCCACTTATATATAAGAGGTGATTTAAATGGCTCACCCTTTTGTTGATGAAATTAGTAATATTATTGACTTAGGTACTTCTTCAGTCCAAGTTCATAGACAACAATAGGCAGAATTATCAAATTTAGTTTCTAATCTGCGTGCTAGTGAACAAGCCTTTTACGATAAAATTGATTGTCGTGGTAAAAAAATTACATCTGCGCGTGATTTAAATTTATTAATTAAAGATATAGACAAAGACGATAAAATTGGCGCGCTTTTGCCTAATGGCGAAGTAGAAAAAAAACTTTCATAGCTATATATACTTTCTGATACCTCCAAAGGTGACTGGTCAGCTAATCAACGTGCGATTATGGCAAAGGTTATGAATAAATTAATTGCGGACGGTATGTAGTATATAGATCGAAAAGTAGTAAATAGTCGTGCGGCCGCCACATTATTATCTGATGTACGTAATAGAGCAATTGCCGCTTTTTAGGCTGGATTAGTTAAAAATGTAAATATTAGTCCAAGAAAAACTATTGTTGACCCTTCAACAATTTCTTCTTATTTATTGATGGAAGAAGAGTTACTTGGAGAAGAATCTTTGGATATAAAATTTAATACCATCCGTGGTTCTCAAGCAGCACGTGATTTTAATTATGAACTTAACGAAAATAGAGAAATAATTAAATTAGAAATTATTAGTGAAAGTAATGGTAAATTCATTCCTTTAAAAAATATTTCTGAAGAAATGGCAGCTTATCTTTTAAGTATTGCGAAAGACGTATTAGAATCAGAAGATGACCGAGTTCTTTTACAAGGGAATAGTCTTGTTGCCGCTCAAGATGGCCCCATTCCTATTGGTAATGCAAAATTGGAGGTATTAAAATAGGATACGGTTAATATTTTAAAAGAATTGATGCCTTCTTATAGTAGTGCCATTGAACATTTTGCGCCTTAGATTGCTATTGGACGTGCGCTTCCAAACGTTCGTGGTTTCTTGGGTGAAATGCGCGCGAGCTTATTGATGTATGCACTTTTTGGAGAAAGTGCAGCTATGGAATTAGTAAGTACTGGTTTACAAGATAAAATCCGTATGTCTGCAGATGGCGCCTTACAAGAAGCACCAATTGACTTTGTAGTTAAAAGTTTGAATATGCTTTATGGATTTCAGGTTAAGAATACTATTAGTGCTAGTTATAGCTGGGAAGGTGAAATGGGCGCAGGATCATTTTATTTATAGCGTTTATAGGTAAGTATGACTCCCGAAGAACGTAATTTCTATGGTGCCTTTAGTTATAATTAGCCTTTAGCCGATGATCGCGTTCGTGGTGACTGGGAAGATTGGGCGCTCTACCGTAATATTTATCAAGGCTTTACTAATAATTTTAATAGTACCTTTGTTGACGTTTTTAAAAGTTTGGCACCGAATATTATTCGTTTACTTACTCGTACCGAAGGAGGTAACGTCGGTATTTTTGAAGGCCACGATGCTTTAACAAACAATTTCTTTATTATGCAAGATAAAATTATTACTGCTTCTGATATAGTTTAGGCTTTAATAGATAGTAAAAATGTTAGAATGAATTTTGGAATGGTTGCTTCTGAAAATACAAAAAATCAATGGTATTATGGTAAACCAAATATTATTGACTATAATCCAGATAATACTAAGATTGATTATGAAGTAACTTTAAATTATAAAACACTTTTTAAAAGTGCATATAACTTGTCTTGAAAATTTGACTTTTCCTCCCTGTTGTGGTATAATAAAACCATAGGGAGGAAAAATTATGCCAAAAAACCGCTTAAAACTGAATTTTGAACTAGAAAGCGCGGAAGATCGTACTCAATTTATAAATGACTATCTCCCGACACTGGATTTTTCTCTCTCCGAACACGAACTCGACACAATTTCGAATTATATATTATGGGGTAAAGATGCCAAAGGTAAAAACTCCCAACAAAATGGAGAAGTCGAGCTTAAAAAATGGACCTCGACCCCAACTGAGTCACTTGAGGCACTTGCAGAGACCCCAGGCTTTTAGGAAACATCATTGCGCCCGCTTTCAGAACCTCCTATACGTATATAGCGCACAGTTTTTAGTAGATAGGCCGCACTTGAAAATGCGCCCGACCACTTAAAACAAGTCTATATGGATTTATTTCGATAGATAGACGAGATTGAACTTGAACTTAATTATTATGAGCTTTGGGTTGGAAAACGAAAGCTGCCGCCGCGCGAGAAACTCGAATAGACCTTTACAGAAGAAGAACGCACAGCTCTTAATGAAAAAGCATTACGTCTTTCATAGTTTAAATACTTAAAGCTACGACACTTACTTGTTGAACTGCGTGCCCAGCAATACACATACTATGATAGCTATAAAACTTAGATTCTCCCCCATCCAGGTGCGCGCGAGCCAGTTCTTTAGCCAGAAAGTATTTACATTGGAGAAGATATAAGTATTTACCCAGTTGGTCTTAAGGAAGAGTCAGTACTTTCAGATAAAATTTTTAATTTAGAACGAGAACCTGCGCCCAATGACTTTGGAGAAGAAGAATTAAAAGAAATCTCCAAATTATTATGGAGACCCCAAACAAAAATTTATATAGATTTCACAAAACCAGAACACGTATTAAATATATATTTAACACGTGCAGATTTAGAAGATCAACAACTCGAAGATCCACACAACATATATGGAGCTGCGGCACGTCTTTTAAATACATTAAAGTATTATGAAGCGCGTGCAAATTTATCTCCTTTATAGAAAGATTTGTTGGAATTAAAATTACGAAACGTACCAAATCTGGAAATAGCAAAGCAAATCAATAAAACATATAACAAATCATATAACGAGAACTATATTTCTACTATCTTTCATTAGAAGATTATTCCTTCTGTTGCGGCTGCTGCATAGGCACATCGAGAGATATTAGAAAATATTTTTTATCCTGAGAACTTTAAAAAGTGTAAGGATTGCGGCAGAGTTTTACTTATGACAGGAGACAATTTTGTGAGATAGAAAAAATCATCTGATGGTTTTTCTCCACGTTGTAAGTAGTGTGAGAAAATAAAGAGGAGTAAATATAAATGAAGCAAACAGATAAACTATTAAAGATTATACCGAAACTAGACGCAGTACAATTTACAGGACTCGCGCGCATTTTAAAAGTCAAACTGGTTAAAGAAGTTAATCCAGAGGCTGAAAATGCAAAGGATAAATATGAAGCAAGAGATTTCTTAGAAGTGCTAGCCGAATTGCTTCAAAAATACGAAGAAAGTCCACGTGCGCGCCGTCGTGAAATTTTATAGTTATTGAGTGCGGCAGTACGTGCAGGTGATGATAATGCCGATAATTCCTAAAATTCCGAACTAGGCGCGCGGTCAAACAAAATAGTGTGGTTGCTGTGGGAAATCACTTCCTCTTTCTTAGTTCTCTAAGACTCATAACTTTTTTTATCCAGATGGGTATTTACCGTTTTGTAATGGTTGTATAGCCGAACAAATAGACGCCCACGAAGGTAATTGGGAGTTTATTGATTAGATATGTATGTGGTCTGGTTTACCTTTTATCGTAAAGGAATGGGAGCGTATAAAAGAAATGACTCTACCCAGCGAAACTTGGGCTACTTATGCACGAATTTTTGCTGATCAAGAGTATGAAACCATTGGGTGGAAAGATTATTATAATCAATATAAACGATTGCGCGAAGTTGGACTTATAGAAGAAGAAATACCCGAAGTGCGTGAGCAACGTTATAAAGATTTGAGACGTAAATGGGGAGAGAATTATGATGAAGAAGAACTCAACCATCTCGAAGATCTCTATAAAGGGCTTATGAATACTCAAAACATAAGCGGCGCACTTCAAATTGACCAGGCGCAAAAGCTTTGTAAACTTTCTTTGGAGATTGATAATCGAATCCGTGCCGGAGACAAAGAAGTAGATAAATTTATGTCCTCTTATGATAAAATTATTAAGAGTGCTGAGTTTACTCCAAAGAACACCAAAAATGCTACTGATTTCGATAGTTTTGCAGAAGTAGCTTATTGGCTTGAAAAGCGTGGATTTGTAAATAAGTTTTATGATAACGTTACGCGTGATGTTTTAGATGAAACGCTTAAAAATATAGAAAATTATAACCAACGTCTTTATATAAATGAAGGAGGCATTGGCGAGGAAATTACATAGAGACTGCGCGCCCTTTAGTCTGCAAATGACTTAGAGCAAGAAAACTTTTATAATATTCAACCCGATTTTAATGAAGATGAATATGATAATGCAGCCTATGTACTTGATGATGAAGATTTTAACCCCGAAGGTGAATTTTAATGGCAGTTATATAGTTAATGGACCCCGATGTAGTTCAATTTAATACTAAAGACCGCTTATACCATGATGGGATTGAATTAGAAAAAGGAGTTGTAATTACTCCTGCTTTTTTAGAAAGAAATAAAGAGTTAATTTCTAATTATATTTAGATGTTTACTGCATATCCAGATGTATTTTTAGATTTAATAACTCCACTTAATTCTACTTTTTAGTTATTTCCATATCAACGTTTATTTCTGCGCGCGTGCATGAGATATACGAAGATATATATTACTGCGGCCCGTGCAACATCAAAAACATTCCTAGCTATACTTGCAAAATACTTACAATGTATTTTCTTACCAAATCATGTTGGTTCGATTGTTGCGCCGAATAAATAGCAGGCCGCGAAAATTAGTAAACAAAAAATAGAAGAGATTTGGCGAATCTGGCCTTTACTTGCAAAAGAAATAGATAAGGCCAATTTTGGTAAAGATTATGTTGATATTTTCTTTAAGAATGGCAGCCGCTTATCTATAGTTGGTGCTCTTGATAGTGATCGTGGTATTCGTACTCATGCGACCTTGATAGATGAGGCGCGCGACCAAGATGGCGACGCAATTAATGAGATTGTTTTGCCACAAATGAACGTATCACGCCGCATGAATAATGGACTTGTAAATCCATATGAAAAAGTAAACACTCAAGTAATCTATGCTACATCTGCTGGCACTAAATCATCTTATGCATATGAAGCACTTATTGATACTTTTGAGCAAGCAATAATCGACCCAAAAACTGCTTTTTGTATTGGGCTTGATTATCGTATTCCTGCATAGCACGGACTTATTGATCCAACATACGTTCGCAACTTAAAGATGTCTCCATCTTACAATGAAACTACATTCGCGGCCGAGTATCTTGGAAGTTGGCTTGGTGGTAGTGAAGAGTCTTGGTTTGATTTTTCTAAACTTACGAAGTATAGAAAAATAAAAAATCCCGAATGGCGTCCAAAATTTAGAGATGAACCAAATGTTTTTTACTTAATTTCAGTGGACGTAGGCAGATTGCACGACTAGACAGTTGCCTTTATTTGGCGAGTTAATATCCGTGACAATAAATACTATGGAACAGTTGCTAATTTATTTGTCCTTGGACGTCAAGCAGAAACAAAAACTTTTACCCAACAAGCTATTGACCTTAAAAAGTTGATTGAAATCTACGCTCCGCGCGAAGTGGTCATCGACTGCAATGGCTTGGGTGTTGGTTTAGCGGATGAAATGATTCGTACTTAGCTTGATGAAACAGGAAAAGAACTGCCCGCTTATGGTTTCTTTAATAATGATGATTATAAAAAGATTCAACCAAAAGAAGCGGCGCAGATTCTATATTCCTTAAAAGCCAATGGCCCCTTAAATTCAAAAATACATAGTAACGCCTACTCACGTATCAATGGTGGTTTAGTTCGCTTTCTTATCTCTGAACAAGATGCGCGCTCCGCGCTTCTTGCAACGAAAATAGGACAGAAAATGACAACAGAAGATCGTATTAAACGTCTGATGCCGCACGAACTGACTACAAAATTATTTGAGGAAATGGCCAATTTACGTTTACGCAAAACGGGACTTGATATAGTACTTGAACAAATTAATGCGCGCTTCCCCAAGGATAAATATTCCGCCTTTGCTTATGGTTTATGGCGTATTAAAGAATTGGAAGAGGAAAACTATAAGAAAGTTAGCCGCAGAACTGGCGGACCACGTAAATTAATTTTCTTTACTGGAGGACAGACCTAATGGCAGAAATGGATATTGAACTTTTTAAAAAGTCCATAAATGCTATGATTGCGAAAAATGGTGCGTCCTGGGATGATTTTGATAATGCTTGGAGGCGTAGACGCTATACCAAAGAGTATACAAAGGAAGAAGTTGAACGCATTTTAAACTCAAATAGTATTACAGCACTGTAGCAATTATCTCGTTCATTCTTTTATAAAGATGGACTTTACAAGAGAATTTTAATTTATTATGCTACTCTTTTAACTTATGTAGGTATTCTAATCCCTAATCCAATTGCGGGTAATGAACTCTCCACCCCCTATGTAAAGAAAAGATATAATACTGCTTTAGACTATGTGGATAAAATGTTTTTACCAACTATCTTAACTAAGTTCTCTTTAGGAGCGTTAACTGATGGTTGTTATTATGGTGTACTACAAGACGTAAGCAAGACTAGTTTTGTACTACTTGATTTACCATTTGAATATTGTCGTTCAAGATTTAAAGATTTAAATGGTAATGATATAATTGAATTTAATGTTCAATACTTTGATACAATCGCTGATGAATCTGCGCGTAAGCAAGCATTAAAAGTATATCCAAAAGTAGTATCAGACCATTATTATCGTTATCATCGTGGGACAGTTTCAAAATATTGGGTTAAAATTCCCACGGATTTAGGCTTTTGTTTTTCTTTCTTTGATGATAGTAGACCACTCTTTTTAGATGTGATCCCTGCTTCTATTGACTATGATGATGCAGTTGATCTAAATAAAGAGCGCGATTTAGAAGAAATTCGTAAAATTATCGTTCAAAAGATTCCTCATTTAAGTGATGGCACACTTTTATTTGAGCCGGATGAAGCTCAAGTAATGCATGACGGCGCTGTTGGTATGATGAAAGGAAATAAGAATATTAGTGTTCTTACGACCTATGCTGATGTTGATGCAGTTGTATCTAAAACTCAATCTGAAGCAGTAACTAACACTTTAGAGAAATCATTACAAAATGTATATTCTAAAGCAAGCGTTAGCGCGCAAATCTTTTCGCCAACTGGTAGCCAAGCATTAGGTACATCTATTACAAATGATATGGCTTTAATGATGATTTTAGCAAACAAGTATAGTAAATTTATTAGTTATATAATTAATAATTTATTTGCTAATTCTAATGTTAATTTTAAGTATTCTATTTTACCAGTTAGTTGGTATAATATGTTTGATTACATTACGAATACTTTAAAAATGGCTTCAAGTGGATATAGTTTTCTCTTACCTACAATCGCGGCCGGCCTATCACAAAAAGATTTAATGAATGTCAAAAACTTAGAAAATGAAGTATTGAATTTAAAGGAACTACTTATTCCATTAGAATCTTCTTATACTCAATCGGGTAATGAAGTCGGTCGTCCAAAACTTTCTGTTGATTAGAAATCTCCAAAGACGCTTCAAAATGAAGAATCTCTTGATAGGTAGTAATGGAGGCTCACATGGATAAATCTATTTATGAGTTTCCAGTAACCGTTTATGGAAGCTTAGAAAAATATAATGAAGTTCTAAGCAAAGCAAGGTGTCGTATTTTTTATAAATATGAGAACCGAAATGGGACTTATATTAGCGATGAATTTGCTGAAAAATTATTAGCAACCTTACCTTATGCGCCCGTTAAAGGAATTTATAGTTCTGAAGAAGGCGACTACACCGATCATGGTGGAGAACGTGATGAAGGACGCATTTATGGTATTGTGCCCGAGAATCCAAATGTTTCTTGGGAAACGCATTTAGATGATGATGGTGTCGAGCGCACTTACGCCTGTACAGATGTTTTGATTTTTACTGCGCTTTATGAAGAAGCCAATGACATCATTGGTAAAAGTCAGTCAATGGAACTTTATCGTCCATCTTTAAAATATCACGAAGCTATAGTGAAGGGCCGCAGATTCATTGTTTTTGATGAAGGTTGCTTTTTAGGGTTATAGGTGCTTGGCAATCATACCGAGCCTTGCTTTGAAGGAGCTTCTTTCTATACTTTACAAAGTGCAATTGAATGTGCAATTAATGCAATTAAAAATTACGGAGGTACTAAAATGCCAGTAATTAACTTTAAGCTCTCTGATGATGCGAAGTTCCAAGCACTTTGGGCTTTACTTAATCCAGAGTTTAATGAAGAAGGCAACTGGACTATTTCTTATGGTATTTCTGCCGTATATGATGACTATGCACTCGTAATTAATTATGAAACCGGTGAGTTTAATCGTGCTTATTACAAGAAGAACGATGAAAACGATATGGTTGAAATTAGTGAAATTATTAAGTGCTATGTACTTGATGTAACTGAGAGTGAGAAGCAGACTCTTGATACTCTTCGCACACTCAATGGTGGAACTTATGAGTTAGTCAGTGAAGTTTTAGTTAACGCTCAGGAGAATCTTGATAAAAATTCAGATTTTTCCGCCAAAATTGACGAGTTAAATGAGACTATTGCAACTTTAAATACGGAGAAGGATAGTTTTAGCGTTCAGCTTGATGAAGCTAAAAATACTATTGATTCTCTTACAGAAGAAAATAATTCTTTGAACGCATACAAGCTTAATATTGAGACCCAGCAAAAGAACGCTGTGATTGACGAGTATAGTGAGCATTTAGATGAAGAAACTCTTAACAGTTACCGCGAGAAGATTGCAGACTATACTGTTGAAGAACTTGATATGCATCTTGCTTATGAATTAAAGAAGAACAATTCTTCTATGTTCACAAAGGGTGAAAATCCCGGTTTCGTCCCCAAGGACGTCCCTCTTGAGGGAATTTCTGCAATTCTTTCTAAATATAAGAAATAATTAGGAGGCTATATTAAATGGCTAGAATGGTTATTGATGGTTACGGCCAGGTAGAACTTAACAATGTAGCTTTCCGTCGTGACGGCCGCATCGAGGCTCAGTGCGCTCTTAGCACTACTGACTTCGCAAGCGTTCCTGCCGAGAACGGAATGGTTCTTCGTGTTAAGAAGGCCGACCATGAGATTTGCTTCGCAGATGCGTCTGCTGCAAATCAGCTTTATGCTTTAAATTATAGCAGCGAGCATATGTATGACGAGCGCAAGCCTGGCTTAAAGAATTTCAAGATCGAAGCCACTAACGATTTCCTTCCTCGTGTAGGTTATCTTGCAGCTGGCGACCTTTGGACTTCCAACTGTGTTGATCTTGGTAGCTATGCTAGTGCAGCCGCTGTTGCAAGCGCCCTTTCTTCTGGCGAAGTTTATGCTGCTGTTGGCACTCAGGGTGCTCTTGTTCTCGATGACGCTCCTGCTTCTGTAGGCCCCGTTATCCAAGTTATTAAAAAGACTACAATGCCTGATGGACAGGATGCTTTCCAGTTCCAGGTACTTAGTGTTTGATTTAAGGAGGGTATAATATAATGACACTTAAAGAGTTTAGAGATATTGCCCTTCATGCCGCTAAGGGTACTGCTCCTGCCGAGTTCACCGTTGAAAATGTAAATGATGCATTTGTTGATGGTTTAAAGGAGCTTGCTGGTTCTTACAACCAGTTTATGAAGAATCGTTATGACATCTATGATATTATCATTGAGTCTATTGACGAGATTCTTCCAAAGAATGTTATTGATGCTCTCGGTGCTTTCGCTGAGGTTAAGGTTGTTGCTCAGGGCGATAAGGCTATGTTCCGTCGTAGCAAGGGTCGTCAGCGTGCAAAGAAGTTCCTTACCCAGGTTGGTTTAAGTGGTGTTTATGAGACTTTCCGTCTTGATGCTGATACTTTCGAGGTTAGCGCACATGCTGTTGGTGGCGGTGCTACAATCGACTTTGAGCGTATGCTTGATGGTGCCGAGTCTCTTGCTGAGGTTGTTGGTATTGTTACCGAAGGCCTCGAAAATGCAGTTTATGTTGAGGTTCAGAAGGCTCTTAACGCTGCTGTTAGTGTAATGCCTGCAACCAATATTGAGCAGGGTTCTTGGGATCCTGAGGAAATGGTACGTCTTTTAACTACCGTTCGTGCTTATGGTTCCCCAATCATCTATGCTTGCCCAGAGTTCGTTGCCGCTATGGGTCCTGATGCAATCGTTCCTGTTCTTATGAACAGCACTACTAATGTTGCCCAGGGTATCTATAGTCCTAAGGACATTGAAGCTATCCACGACTATGGTTTTGTTAATGTATTCCGTGGTGCTCCTATCGTTCAACTTCCTCAGTCTTTTGTTGATGAAACCAACACAGAGACTTATGTAAATCCACGTCTTGCTTACATCTTCCCTGCTGGTCAGGAAAAGGTTGTTAAGGTTGTTCTTGAAGGTGCTACTCAGATTCGTGATCACGAGAACAAGGATAACTCTATGGAAGTTTTTGCATGGAAGAAGATGGGCTGCGCTATCCTTACCCACCACAACTGGGCTATGTATGAGAATACCAGTCTTACTGATACCTCTGCAAAGGATATTTACGGTTTCTAATTTAACCTAAATTGAGGGGATGGGGAATAATCCCCACCCCTATTTTTAATATTACGCGCAAATGCGCAGGAGTAAAAGGAGAAAATATTATGTCAGACAAAATTAAAGTTATTAGTGCCGCTAATGGCCGTTGTGTTATTAATAATCGTGATCTGGGTATTCGTCGTATTTGGCCAGGTCGCGGTTCTGTTGTTATTTTTACTAAAGAGCAAATTGAAGGTTTAATGTATGACCCTGCTTTTAGTAATATGGTAAATGAAGGGTATCTTTATATTGAAGATATGGAAGTTAAGAAAGAAATTGGTGTTGAGCCAGAAGATGCTGAAACTCCTACCATTATTCTTCTTGACGACAAACAATTAAAGCGTTTTTGGAAAGATATGCCATTGGCGCAATTTAAGATAGAACTCAAGTCTCTTAAGAAGGCTCAGATTGATAGTCTTGCTCGTTATGCTATTACTCATGGTGATGAAGGTAGTATTGAGAAGGCCAATTATCTTTCTAAAGTTAGTGGTTTTCAAATCTTAAAGGGGATTGAATTAGATAAGCAAAGCAAGGAGGAGTAAGTATGACTAATTTTTAGGTCGTATATGATGCCTTCCTCGGCAAAATGTTGGATGATGAATGGGCAAATTGGTATGAAGAAGACATCCAAGAAGATTGGAAATCTCTTTTATTTGCTGCCCTTCCTTGGTTCAAATTTCCACGTGTTTCTCTTGAATATAATTTAGAGGAAAATAGCTTTGTAGCAGATTTAAATAACGAAGAAATTTAGATTTTAGCCACTTATATGAAATGTGAATGGCTTAATAGAACTATTTTAACTTGGGAAAATGTAAAGCCGCTCTATGAGGAGCGTGATTTTTCACAAGCGAATCTTTTAAGTAAGTTTAATGATATGCTTACTGCGGAGAAGAAAAATGCGGCACGCCTAGAAGCTGTATATTATCGTTCTATTAATAGAAAACCATTCGATTATACGTAGTTGGCGCGCCAAGCATAATGGAATATCTTGAAGGATATAATAATAATTTAAAGAATCGTCTTTTCGGCCTTTTATGTGAGTATGAAAAAGGTCGTGAATGGGAAAAATTTTTAGATTCAATTTTAATTGAACTGATTTCTTATCCAGATGAAAGACGTACTATAAATTATTATCGTCTATTCACAAAAGTTTCTTCACTTCGTTATTTAAGTTATGAATATTTTAGGACTACAGTTTTTGACTGTATGAGTCTTTTATCAAAGTTATGAGTTACTATGATGTTTACAATCAAAGACTAAATCGTTTTGGAAATGATTATTAGTCTCGTATTCAAGGAGAACGTGAGCATAATTTTGAGCTATATCTTTTAAAAACTGTTTATCGTGTTGATTTTAAATACAAACATCATCATCACGCAGGCAGCCTTGAAAAATATAAGTAGGATGATACTAAAACTCTTTAGTATCTTTTAACCGATGTTCATTTGGATATTCCAAATGGGACAATATTAGAATTAGTAGATAAAAATAATGTAAAATAGCCTTGGATGGTATATTATTTAGAAAATATCAAAGCTAGTGGCTATAATCGTTATATTATGTTAAAAATGACTCATTTTCTTACGTGGACGGCGCGCGATGATAGTATTTAGACTTCTTGGGCCTATATGTATGGTCAAGAAGATAATATGTTAAAAGATGAGATTCGTTCTCGTTCTCGTATGGATGCTTTGTATGCAGAGAATCTTAAATCTAGTTTCTTTGTTATGCCTCGAAATGAGTTTATAAGAAAAGATAGTTATTTTGTAATTGGTGAAAAGCCATTTCAAGAATATTATCGTGTCACAGGTTATGATATTTAGTCCAGTGAAGGCGTAGAATATGTAACTGTTGACCCAGTATATGAGTTTGATTTGAGCAAGCCACCTGAACAGACTTCAGAGGAAGAAAATGAATAGTTCTTCTGGTTAAATAGAGGTGTGGAAGATGGCAACACGTAATTTAGCTGATATGGGTACAAATCTCCAAAAGATAGTTCGTCGTCTTTAGGATAATCAAAATTTATTAAAACTCTTGTATTATTCTGGTAAAGATCCATTATCTGGAGAAAATTTAACAGAAGAATAGATTAAAAATGAAATCTTTGAAAAACTTATTAAAATAATTCCTCGCGTTGGTCCGAAAGAAACAGCGCAAAGTCTAATTGCTATGCGTGTTGTGTATGGTCGTTCTAACGAGGAAAATGGTGAGTTTAGAGATTTTGAAATTGATATTGAAGTTTTTGTTCCTCTTACTTAGTGGATTATAAAAGATTCTAACTTACGCCCATTTGCTATAATGGGAGAAATTCATAAATCACTCAATAATAAAACAATTGATGGACTCGGAAAAATGGTTGGTGGAAATTTTAAAATCAACTTCTTAACTGATGAAATGAGTTGTTATGAGATGGCTTATTATATAACAAGTTATGATTAATCCGAATTTTTTTACTGGTCGTGGAGTAGATTTTCAAGGTCTTTGTAAAGTCTACCCTCCAAAGATTGGCGAAATAATGGATGATAAAGATTATCCGGTTTATAGAAAACTTTTAATGAGTTCTCAAGAAGATATAGAGGATGAATGGGTAGAAGCAAAATTAAACATGGAAGAATTACCCACTCCATTGGAATATGTATTTTAGCTAAGTGCTGTTGATTTAAAAATTCGTAAAATAGCTGAGAATGGGTTTAAATTCTTTATACATGAACCAGTTTTTTTCTTACCCGATCAAAAAAAAGTAATTATTGGAGATTTAAGAGAAACAATTAAAAATATTAAATCTTTAGATGAATTACGAACTATAGATGAGAATAACTATTTTGAATTTCAAAATTTATTACGTGAATCTATTGGAGAAAAACCAGTTGAGCCTTATAACCCAAATGAAAACCCAAAAGTAAAATATTTTAAAGCGAAAGCGCGTTTGCGCGACCGCGTTAAAATGAAAAATTCTAAAGATGGTCTAAATTTAGGTTCTACTTTGGCTGCAATTTGTTGTATGAATTTTGGAATTAATCCACTTAATATCGGAGAGTTAAGCTAGGCAGCAATTAGCGTCCTAATACGTTATTATTAGGAAAAGAATAAATATGAGCAGGATATTTCTGCTTTGCTGGCTGGCGCAGATAAAAAGAAAGTAAAACCGCAGAATTGGATTAGAAATATTGAAGATTTATAAAATAGGAGGTCATTTCTAAATGGCTAGTATTTTAGACCGCTATGGCATTAAGGAAGTTGCTGATGTAACCTTCTATGAGATTAATGAAGATGGTACTCCTGGCAAGCCAGTTCTTTTCCTTGATACTTTAAAGGTTTCTACCATTGAGCAGACCGCCGAGCAGGTTGACGCCCGCGGTGGTAAGGGCAATCCTAAGCTCATTACTTGGGACTATGGTAAGGAAATCAGTGTTAATATCGAAGACGCCCTCTTTAGCCCAAAGTCAATGGCTATTATGCTTGGTGACGGTACTGTTACCCAAGGTAGTGGTGGCAAGATCTTAAAGACTTGCGTTGTTCGTATGGGTGCAACTGCGAGTGGTTATGTCAAGGCTATGAATGATTACATCGTAGCTGATGTTTATGATGAAACCGAAGGTAGTAAGCGTGTAAAGCTTTATCTTGGTGACGGAGCTACTGCTCCCGCCGGTGAAGTTCTTATAGACGGACAGCTTTTATTCCAGAATGTTGATAAAAATGCTGCTCTTTATGATGAGGATGGCACTCTTCTTGATAGTGACTTTTCTGAGAGCAAGTTAAAGGCTCTTTATCAGACTGGTAGGGCTGACGCTAGTGGTATTTACAGCGGCCATAAGTTCATGTTTACTTATTGGGTAGCTGCAACTACTAAGACCATTACCGTTTCTGGTGATAGCTTCCCTGGTACCTACTACATTCAGGGCGATACTTATTCTCGTTCTGACGTTACTGGTAAGGATTAGTTCTTCCAGTTTATTATTCCTAAGGCTAAGATGAGTGCTGAGAATACCATTACTCTTGAGGCCGAAGGCGATCCTGCAACCTTCAGCATGAACCTCACCGTTCTTCGTCCAGAATCTGGCGAAATGATGAAGCTTGTTCAGTACGACCTCGAAGGAAGCGCAGGCTAATTAAATGTTTTGTAATGGCGGAGGAAGGAAATCTTCCTTCGTCATTTTTTATTGGAGGAAAAGGCGATGGATAATACAGTGAATCTTGGTTCTTTTAAAGTTTTAGAGAATGTTCACTTAAAAGCTACTTATGATATAGAAGCGAATGGCATCAGTTTTAAAACTGGTGAAAGCATAGCTGTATTTGATAAAATTCAAATAAGTAATTTTAACGAGATAAAAGATTATGTTGCGGCCCGTGGTGGATATGATAATAGAGGTCATGTTTATTGGGAAACTACACGAGCTATGCAATTTACATTTACTCAAGGCGTCTTTTCAGAAATTTAGTTTGGAATATTAAATAATGCAAAAGTTCTTTAGGTAAGTAATGAAGATCCATTATTAATTACATATGATGACGAACTTGAGAGTGATTAGATTGGTATTTTAAGACCAACAAAAACACCAGTAGATCAAATCTTTTGTTATGATAAAGCTACTGGAGAAAGAATAGAGTGTGAGCCATCTGGCGTTTCTTATAAAATAGCAGAACATTATAAGGATGTAATTTTACGCTATAGATATAATTATACCAATGGCGCGACTGTAGCCAAGATTGGCCAGCCGTTTTTACAAGGATTTTTGGAACTCGAAGGAAAAACGCGAGTAAAGGACGATACGTCTGGACTAGTTACAACAGGAATTATTAAAATTCCTAAACTAAAATTAATGTCTGGCTTATCTATGAGGTTGGGTGCGCAGGCTAATCCAGTAGTTGGTAGTTTTCGTGCGGAAGGTGTGCCCGTTGATTCAAGAAGAAATAGCTATGTAATGGAAATGTACTTCTTGGATGAAGATATAGATAGTGATATGTAAATTTCATTTACTTTAAGTCAGCATTAGTTTTAGCTAATGCTGATTTTTTGTTTGTGAGGTGGAGAAATGGCAAACAGTTAGACTTTTACTTTTAATATTAAAGCTGTTGCTGATATGAAGGATGTATAGAGTAACATTCAAAATATCCAAAATGCCTTAAAATAGTTAAAGTTACCTGAGTCAACTCAAAATTCCTTTAAAAAGACTTTTGGTGATTTAGAAAAAGAGTTAGAAAGATATTAGAAATTAATGGCCAATGGTTTTAAAACCAAAGGCGATGCTAGTGCTTTAGAGAAAAGTGGAAAAAATATTCTTTAGCTTTATGAAAAAGTAGTTTAGACAATTAACTCTTTAGATGATGCTGCACTTAAAAAGGCTTTTGAAGATGTTGGCGCGAAAGAAGTAGAAAATTTAAAAAATCAATTAGAACAATTATAGAATAGTTTAAGAAGTAGCATTGGTGAAAAAATTGGTACTACTTTCTCTGGATTAAAAACTACACTTAAGGGTGTAGCTAATGAAGTAAAAGGGGTTAAAAGTGGTACAGAGGATTTAGGTTAGACTTTATCTAATATTACTAAGACTACTTTAACTACTTTTATAAATAATTTAACTTCTGGTCGCTTTGATTTAGTAGAAGGTAATTTTAATAAATTAACTGAACGTGTTGAAGAAGTTAAAACTAAATTAGAGAGTCTTGGAAAAACCGAAGAAGCAGAAAAATTAGGCACCTGGGTTTAGAATCTAAGTGCTGCTTTTGAGAAGTTAAAGACCGATGGTGATATTTAGCCTCTTATTTAGCAAATTGGTGAATTAAAAAATAGTCTCAAAGGTGAAGCTGCTGCGGCGGTTTAGCGATTAACTTAGAGTTTTATACAAGAAAAAGGCGCTTTAGAAGAACTTGGACAATAGACTAGACAAAATACAGAAGCTAATAATGATTATGCACAGTCTTAGGCTAATGTTAATAAAGAAATAGATTAGATTAAATCTCGTATTCAATATTTCTTTGGTTTATCTAATGCAATAAATCTTGTAAAGCGTGCAATTCGTGGTGCTTTTGATACTATCAAAGAACTCGATAAAGCAATGACTGCTACCGCAGTTGTTACTGATTTCTCTGTTAGTGATATGTGGGAGCAACTCCCAGAATATACAAAGCGTGCGAACGAACTTGGTGTTACAACTTAGGCAGCTTATGAAGCAGCTACACTTTATTATCAGCAAGGTTTAAAAACTAACGAAGTAAATGCGTTATCAGTTGAAACTTTAAAGATGGCACGTATTGCCGGTCTTGATGCGGCCGAGGCAACTGACCGTATGACTAACGCGCTTCGTGGTTTTAATATGGAACTTACAGAAGCAAATGCATAGCGTGTTGATGATGTATATTCAGAACTTGCTGCAAATACTGCTTCTAATGTTGATGAAATTTCAACTGCTATGACTAAGGTTGCATCTCTTGCCCATAATGCAAATATGGAGTTTGAGACAACCGCGGCTTTCTTATCATAGATTATTGAAACTACTCGTGAATCTGCAGAAACTGCTGGTACTGCATTAAAAACAGTTGTTGCAAGATTTTCTGAGGTTAAAAAGTTAGTTGATGAAGGATCATTACGCGGTCAAGATGAAGAAGGGTAGACTATTGATGTAAACCGCGTAGGTTAGGCTCTCCGTGCTGCTGGAATTGATTTAAATAAATATTTCATGGGAGAAGTCGGACTTGATGATATATTCATGGAGTTAGCTTCTAAATGGGATACTTTAACTTCAATGTAGCAACGTTATATTGCTACGTAGGCAGCAGGCTCTCGTCAACAGTCTCGTTTTATTGCTTTAATGTCTGACTATGCTCGTACTTAGGAGTTAGTTGGTAAGGCTTATAAAGCAAACGGAGCAAGTGCTCGTCAATTTGCAAAGACACAAGAGTCATTAGAAAGTAAATTAAACCGTTTAAAGAACGCATGGAATGAGTTCTTAATGGGTTTGACCAATAATGTAGTTGTTAAGGGTTTTGTTGATTTACTTACTGATTTACTTAATGCGATAAATAAAATTACAAGTGCTTTTGGAGAAAGCGCTGGATCTATTGCCAAATGGGGCGTTGTTCTTGCTGGTTTAGCAGGCGGCAAAGCATTATTTAAATCTGGTGGCGCCTTAGATGGTATTTTAGGTGCTTTGGCAGGCAATACTATGTTTGCAGGTGCTTTGGGCAAGCTTGGTATTGGTGGTGCTGCTACTGGAGCAACCCAAGTGGCCGCAGGGACAGCTGGAGCTGCTGGAACGGCGGGCAAGGTCGGATTAGGTTCTTTAATTGGTGGAGCCGGTAAGGCAATTTGGGGAGGCGCCCAAACTTTAGGCACTAAAGCAGGTCTTAGTGGAGGTCTTTTAGGCAAAGCTGCCGGTGGTTTAGATGCTGGTATTATGAGCCTAGGCGGAAGTGCAGAACTAGCTATGGGCATTACTGGTATTGCTACTGCTTTAACAGCGGTATCTGTTGCGGTAGGTCTTGTAGTTGCAGGTTACTAGGCATGGCTTCGTTTAACTCCAGAAGGTTAGCTTAAATAGGCAAAATAGATAGCTGAGGTCATGAATTAGACAGCATCTAGTACTCAAAATGCTGCTAATGAGATGAAGGAAGCGCAGGAAGCCTATAAAAATTATAGTAATGCAGTTAATACTGCAGCTACTGTGGAAGAGAAACAGCAAGCAATTAGCGATCGTAATGATTATATTACTTCTCTTCTTGAATAGAATGAGGCTCTTGCAAGATATGTAAATACAGAAATTCAAGATGGACAAATTGTTTTAACTGTTGATGAAGAACAATTAGCAGCAGCAGTAAAAGAAGTATCTGAAGGGGCTGCAAGAGCAGCAGCTAGTGCTGATCTTGCTAATGCAACTGAAGCGGGAAAACGAGCAGATGTTTTTGATGCTCGTATTCGTCGTGCAGGTGTGGACCTTGAAAATAGAACTATTCGTAGCTATGACGAAAATGGTATAGAAACCACTCGCGCCCTTACTGATGCAGAATATGCAAAATTTGCTCAATATGCACAAGCGGCTTCTAATGCACGTGCAGAAGAGCGTAGTTATGCATAGCAAGGTTATGCGCGTAGTTTAGTTGATACAGGTTTAGAAGATGAGCTTGCCAATAGTGTCGCTGGTATTTTTGCAGAGACTTTTAATGAAGATGAATATCTGAAGAAAATAAATGCAAAACAAAGCGAAAATTGGTGGAGTGGTTAGGCCACTAGGAAACAGCTTGAAGCTGATTATGAAGAGTTATATGGTGTAAAACCTGACGAAGATATGAAGCGCGGCGACTTGGCTCGTGCGGTTGCATAGGCACAAGTCGATTAGGAAAGCTAGGGAAAACTCGCCGATTTAGCAGCTTTACTACAGGGCGAACAGAGTGAATAGTATAAAGCTTTACTTGATGCTTATTCTGGTAAAGGGCAAATGGCTGAGATTAATCTTGATAATGTCAAGAGCGTTGAAGATTTAGCTTAGTTACTTGGCTTAGATGGATTAGACGATGAAGCCTTAAATGAATTTACAGAAGCTTTAGGTATAGATACTACTAAATTATTAGATCATATAAAAGCATAGATTGAAGTAAATAAGCAATTACAACGATAGGCTCGTTCAGATGTATTCCAAACTTTAATAGAATCTGGTGTTACTGTTGATACCAAAATGCAATAGCGCATTAATGGTTTTACACCAGAGGAGACTCAACAAGTTTAGACTACTTTAGTTGATGCTTCATCTTTATTAAGTCCAGATATATTTTAGTCTATTATTCCTTAGTTATTAGATTCAGTTGGTACAGATCTATTTGATGAAGTCACAGAGCTATTTAGTTCTATTGATTTAAGTGATCCTATTGGTGCTTTTCATGAATTGGCTGAAGCGGAAGCAGAGGCAAGTGATGAGTTAAAACCATATATTTAGGCGATTCGTGAATCTAATGCAGAACTTTTAAGTGCTAGCGGCTTAGTACAATCTTTTATTACTTCTTCAGATTATGATGAAATTACCGAATCTCTTGGTAAATTTATTAAAGAGAATGGTTAGATTTCTTCTGATAATATAGAAGACCTTGCAAAAGAATGTGATAAATTAAAGAGCCTTTTAGATACAAATACCATTAGTGCCAAAGCATTAGCTAGTGCATTAACCTTAATTGAAACAGGAAAACTTCCTTTTGATCAATTAACTGATGCAATGATTAAAGCATTAGAAGCAGGGAAAAGCTTCGAAGAAATGCTTTAGGATGTTCAAGATTGGATCAAAAACTTCAATAAAGGTACTGATCTAAAAGAAGGCACTGAACATATTATTTCTTCTTTAAAAGAATTGAAAGAATATGTTGATAATTGGGAATTTGGTAATGAGCCTACTGAAAATATATATAACCATATTTTTGGAACTGATAAA
>Ga0265298_10001438_pt1 | contig 35297 bp, 35 predicted proteins | sample AusTroGonzalo_MG_3_FD_193486 | JGI IMG/M metagenome (GOLD analysis project Ga0265298, IMG submission 193486) | Bovine rumen microbial communities from tropical cattle in Woodstock, Queensland, Australia - Gonzalo_01 | ecosystem: Host-associated > Mammals > Digestive system > Stomach > Rumen ...
GGGTCACCAATGGTACCATAGCCAAGTGGTAAGGCATGGGTCTGCAAAACCCTGATCCCCAGTTCAAATCTGGGTGGTACCTCCAAAAAGCGTCGCTTTGATTTCTTACAAAGCGACGCTTTTTTTGCTTAAATATAGAGAGTAAAATATTGCAGGTTAAAAACGATCACGGTTAACCCGTAAGAGATGAGGTTTACATGAGAGAGGATATTAAGGAACTGCTTAAAAGATACGACGAGATTGGAGCTCTGATCCTCGAGCAGAAGCTTGATGAGTTTGGCGATAAGTTAGACCAGAAGCCTGAGGACGTTGATGATGCCACTTACGAAGAATACATCCAGCGTCTTGCAAAGGAAGAGACTGACGAAGCTACCGACAAACTCGAGAATGAGCCTGACGAGAAGCTTGGAGACAAATCCATGAGGCAGATCCTCGATGAGCTTTCTTTCGAAGAGAAGACGGAAGCTCTTGAATATGCTGCGCTCAATCTCGACAGAGGAGTACCTTCCTCTCTGATAGCAAGCATTGCTACGGATCCTGCCGACATGGTAAGAGAATACTGCGGTAATGTAATCGGCGAGTGTGCCTGGACGGAAGACGAACTCGATGACGAGGACGTACTGTTTGAGATGCAGTTCCAGAAGGCCATCGCATGTTTCTCCGTTCTTACACAGATGAAGGAACCCTGCTTTATCCAGGCTGTTCTCGACCGTTACATGAGCTACGGCCAGACGAGGGAATTCGTGGCAGAGTCCATCGCAAGCTATGTTGAAGCTTTCCCTGAAGTGTCAGAACCTTTCCTCATCAATATCATTGAGAATAATGTTGATAATGGTCTTGAAGGACCCTGTGAGGACGTAGTCATCATGCTTACGCAAATCGGCCGTGAGCACAGGACAGAAGAGATATACCAGACACTGAGACATGCGTTCAGATACATGACGAACAAGATCTACGCAGTTATCTGCCTCGCTGACTATGGCGACGACAGAGCCGTATCCATGTTCAAGAACTACATTAACCGCAACCAGAAGACGATCGACCGAGACCTGTTCTACGAGATGATGTCCGCGATCCAGAATCTTGGCGGTGACATCTCTGATATTCAGGATCCTTTTGGAGATTTTCAGAAGAAACAGGGCAGAAACTGATGAGTTTTAAGTATAAGAGATCGGAAAAACTCAACTGTCTCCTGGGAACGTTAAGAGACTTCTCGGTTAGCAGTCAGATATTGTTCGGCCATCAGAATGCCGGTCATATCGGTGTGTCCATAACGGATACTGACGGAACCGAATCCGACTGCAAGAATCTGACCGGCAGCCATCCTGCCGTTGTCGGTGTCGATACATTGAGCTTTCTCGGATACGAAGGCAAGATGAATGATCTCATTAAGGTCGTGAGGAATCTGAGACGTCAGGGAATAATCATCACGCTGTCTTCGCACATGCCTAACTTTACACTGGGCGGCGATGAGTTCTACGATTATTCGCCAAACATTACCGACGGTGACTGCGGAAGACGCATCATGCCCGGCGGTGACCTGAATGCCAAATACAGGAAATTCCTTGATCTTATCGCTGATTTTGCTTCCAGCTGCATCGATGTTGAAGGTGAGAAGATCCCCATGATCTTCCGTCCTTTCCATGAAGGAAACGGTAACTGGTTCTGGTGGGGCAAGGATTTTCTTACCGACGAAGAATACATCGCTCTGTTCAGATATACCGTTGATTACCTGATAGGCGAGAAGGGTGCTGATAACCTTGCCATCGCTTATTCTCCCAACGGGCCTGTTGCCAATGCCAAGGATTATCTTGCAAGATATCCCGGTGACGAATATGTGGATATCTTGGGACTCGATTTATATCATGACAAGCCGCATAAGGGCGACGGATTCTATCGCGCCCTGACAAATGCTCTGGATACCATGTATCTTCTTGCCAACGAGAGAGGCAAGATAACAGCGCTTACCGAGACAGGTTACCGTTCTCTGGAAACCGAGAACGGATATTTTGAAGGTTTAGCTCCGAGTGATAACACGGTCAGGGACTGGTTTACCCAGACACTTGATGCGATCACGTCAACGGATGGTGGCAGCCATATTGCGTATATGCTTATCTGGGCAAATTTCTCAGATACGCAGTTTTGGGTTCCCTTTGCCACAGAAGACTTCAGACACGAGATGTGCGATGACTTTATTGCGTTTGCTGAAGATCCCAGGATCAGGATGGCACCCGTGTTTGATTTCAATGAACAGGTCTGATAGTATCTTTCTGATACAGATCTTTCGCGGGTTTAACTCAGTTGGTAGAGTGTCAGCTTCCCAAGCTGAATGTCGCGAGTTCGAGCCTCGTAACCCGCTCCATAAAACCCTTTCCGGACAGTGTTTTGGGAAGGGTTTTTCTTTTGCACATTTTCCTTCGAAAAAGTGTAAAATTATTTTATATCAAACCCCAGGAGGTAAGTTACAATGCAGAAGTATGTTTGCGAATTTTGCGGCTACGAATATGACCCCGAAGTCGGTGATCCCGATAGCGGAATTGCACCCGGCACAGCTTTCGAGGATATCCCTGAGGATTGGAAGTGCCCGGTTTGCGGCGTAGGCAAGGAGAACTTCCAGCCCGCATAATTTAGGTAAAACAAACGGGGTTGTGAGAAGATCGCAGCCCCGGATATTTTTAGGAAGTCAGGACAAAAGATCAGCATGGCAGGCAAAGAACAGACAGCATCCAGAGAAAGAACGATCGTTAAGACAGCAGTGGTAGGTATAGTGACCAATATTCTGCTTGCTTCGTTCAAGGCATTGGTAGGCTTTGCATCACATTCAACAGCCCTGGTTCTTGATGCCGTTAACAATACGACTGACGCCATATCATCAATTGTTACGATAGTAGGCACCAAACTGGCCTCCAGGAAGCCCGATAAAAAGCATCCGCTTGGCCATGGCAGGATTGAATACTTAAGCGAGATGATCGTTGCAGCCCTGATCCTCTATGCAGGTATCACGGCTCTGTTCGAGTCCGTTGAGAAGGTTCTGGTTCCCGTGGAAGTCGACTATTCTGCTGCTTATCTGGTAGTGGTAACCGTTGCAATTGCAGTTAAGATCATTTTGGGCCTTTATGTCAGAAGACAGGGTAAGAAGGCAAACTCAGACCTGCTGGTCTCTTCAGGAACGGACGCTCTGTTTGACGCGATCCTCTCTACGGCAGTACTCGTTTCCGCGATCGTTTACCTCGTATTCGGTTTCAACATAGAAGCATTTGTAAGCATCATCATCTCAATCTTCATCATCAAGACAGGCGTTGAGATCATCAGGGAAGCCGTCGATGACATGCTCGGCCACAGAGTTGAGAGTGACCTTACAAAGAAGCTCAAAGATGTTGTTATCGCTTTCCCTGAGGTATACGGCGCATACGACATCGTGCTCCATAACTACGGCCCCGACATTTATCTCGGATCTCTCCACATCGAGATCGATGACACCATGACCGCCGACAAGATCGATTCCCTCACACGTGAGATCAACACCAAGGCTTATGAAGAGACAGGCATCATCCTGACCGCCGTCGGTATCTATTCACGCAATACGTCAGATGACGAGCTCATGGAGATCAGAACCCAGATCACAAAGCTCGTTGTAGACCATGATAACGTTCTCCAGATGCACGGCTTCTATATTGATGAAGCAAAGAAGAGGATCTCTTTGGACGTCGTAATCGACTTCGCTGAAGAGGACAGAATGGCTCTGCTTGAGCATATCAGACAAGACATTCAGGATGCCGTTCCCGGATACGAGATCATCATGACTTTGGACAGCGATATAAGCGATCAATAATTAAATTAAAATATTCGAAAAATAGTTGTTGACAAAAAAAAAGGTCGAACATATAATATTCAAGCACGCGGGATTAACTCAGTGGTAGAGTGTCACCTTGCCAAGGTGAAAGTCGCGAGTCCGAATCTCGTATCCCGCTCCACCTAAATCAAGCTGTCTCAAGTGAGACAGCTTTTTTGTTGCCTGGTTTTTCAGCTCGAAAGAAGTACCCATGGGAAATATTTGGGAGTAAAACACCCCCTAATACTTCCATATTTTTCCCATTGCATGTTGGCCCATGAACTGGACGCAGACCCAACCGGAGTTTTCACCAGAATTTCAAATCAGAGCCGTTTTCTGAAAGGATTCTGAAAAAACATGCCGTTTTTTCAAAAACCTTTCAGATTTGCGCCCTTTTTTGAAATTCTATAGAAAAAGGCTGCCACATGAGTGACAGCCTACGTTCTTACTTCTTCTTGTTGTTTTTCTTTTTCTTCGAGCCGTTATTGTTTGGATTGGATCCGGAAGACGGTTTCTTCGCACCGGAAGAAGCATCCTTATTCGGCTCAGCTTTGCTTTCGCTCTTGGATTCGCCCTTGGATTCCGCTTTAGGCTCTCCCTCAGTCTTTGCGCCGGCCTTCTCAGCAGCTTCAGCCTTTTTAACTGCCCTGTAGTCCAGAGGTGCGTCAGCGCTGTCTGTGAGGCCGTCGTTGGCAGCATAGGCTACCTTCTTGACTCTCTTGGTGAACAGGAGCTTCTGGACAGCTTCCGTGATCTTCTGCTCAGCTACACCCAATAATACGGTGAGAATGATAACGGCTACTCCGTAGGCCAGAAGATTGTTGTACTTGCCACCGAGATAGAACGGAGACTCTTTGAAATTATATTCAAGGAATCTCAATACCGTGAGGGCAGCGAGGTTCATGAGGTAAGTGTGGAGCGAATACTTGCCGAAGAAACGGCTTACGGGGTTACTTACGTGATATTTCATCATGAAGATGATGATCGTAAAGCCGAGAAGAAGGAACAGCGGAACCTGGCAGAAATAAGTGCAGATTTTCTTGTCGAACTCGGGTCCCTTGAAGTTGAATTCTGTCCAATAACCGAAATGCGCCTGGCCCCATGCGGAGAGCTTGTAGAAGATCATCGTGATGATGAGGAGCACATGGAACTTGATTGCATACTTCTTCTTGAAGAAAGCGACGATCTGCTTCTCGTAGTTCGCGAAAACAAGACCTGTGAGGAATGCAGGTGCTGAGTTGACCCACCATTCACCGTGGAACCAGAAGATCTTCTCATCCATCCACCACTGTGCGGATGTTTCCCAGTACTTATCGTCCATCCACCAGTTGTCAGGACCAGCCCACCAAGCCAAATGACCATTGATCATGCATCCGACACCCATTGCGATGATGAACAGGAAGATGATCGCAAAAGCGATGGGACGCTGACTAGGCTTTTTGAAGATCTTGAACGTGATGAAGAATACGAGATAGAGCAGTGCAAGAACGATGGGGAACCACGCGTACTGGTTCATCATCGTGATGCCGAGGAAGTTGGTTACCCACTGCATCTTCTCGAGCGGCATTCTTGCGAGCGCGATTAGAATGCCGTAGATTATTACGTTGATATAAAAAGGAACGACGATCGACTTAACGATCCTCTTTTTGATAAATCCCTTGAGATAGTTTTCCTTGGTGATATAGCTCTTAAGAAGTCCATAGCCTGAGCAGAAAAAGAAGATGGCTACAAAGTATGCTCCGGCGTTTACAAACGGTGAGAGGATGCCTTCCTGCTGGAAGAACGGTTCCTGCGAGATGTGGTGAATGATAACACCGAGTGCCGCAAATCCGCGGAGTGATTTCATCGCATCAAGGCTTAAGAAATCTTCGTTGAATTCATTTTTCTTGCCGAACTTGTTGGTTGCACCCCAGATGAAAAGAATGATGAACAGATAACAAACGACCTGGTCAAGAATAGTCCAAAGGGAGAATTCCTTTAGAAAATCAAGCATATTAAATTACCTCAGATCCCCAAAAAATAATGTTCATATTGTCGCACAACTAAAGAGTGTTGTATATTTATATAATCAACAGATTTTGAATATATCGGGGGTGCGATATGAAAGGAATTATTCTCGCGGCAGGTAAGGGCACACGTCTCTATCCTATTACGAAGCCGGTGTGCAAACCGTTGCTTCCTGTTTACGATAAACCTATGATCTATTATCCTCTGGCAGTTCTCATGGAAGCCGGAATCAAGGATATTCTTGTAATCACTCCGCCGGATGACACCAAGCCGTTCATCGATCTTTTGGGCGACGGCTCACATCTCGGTGTTAAGATCCAGTATCTTGAGCAGAAGGTTCAACGCGGTATCGCTGATGCGTTCATCATCGCGAAAGATTTTATTGACGGAGATTCCGTCTGCCTCGCTTTGGGCGACAACATCTTCTACGGACCTTTCTTCAGACGTAAGCTCAGAATTGCAAGAAACCACGGCGAGGGCGCCGTTATCTTTGGTTACTATGTGGCAGACCCCAGAGCGTTCGGTGTCGTTGAATTCGATGCTGACGGCAAGGCAATCTCCATCGAGGAGAAACCCCGTCATCCGAAGTCAAATTACATCGTTCCCGGTCTTTATTTCTATGACTCCAGCGTTGTTGACATCGCTGCCAACATCAAACCGTCAGCAAGAGGCGAGCTCGAGATCACTTCAGTCAATGAGGAGTATCTCAACAGAGGCCAGCTGAGCGTTATCCCGCTCGGTAAGGAATTCTCATGGTTCGACGCAGGTAATCCGGACAGCCTCTATGAAGCTGCAGGACAGATCAGAGCCGCTCAGAGATCAGGCCGTATGATCGGCTGTCTCGAAGAGATCGCATGGAGAAACAGATGGATAGAGAAGGAGCAGTTCATTGAGCTTGCTCACTCCATGTCAAAGACTAACTACGGTCAGTATCTTGAGGCTTTGGGCGAGGATATCTGAACAAATTAGTTTAACCTAACATCATTCGATTTTTCGCGGTCATAATGCTATAATTGACATATGTCGTAAACACGGCATATGTCATATTTTATTAGGAGCATAATAATGCCAAGGCCGGTAAGAGTCAGAAGAGTCTGTGAGGAACCCAAATACACGAGATTTGTCCCGACGGGTGCGGATAAGATCGAATCCCGGGTTCTCACGATCGAGGAATACGAAGTGATCCGTCACGTTGATTATCAGAAGATGACACACGAAGAGTGTGCAAAACAGATGGCCATATCAAGAACAACTGTAACTGAGATCTACGAGACGGCAAGATACAAGGTCGCAGACGCGATCATAAACGGAAAGGTGCTGTGCATCGAAGGCGGCAATTACAGAGTCTGTGAAGGCTCCGAATGCTGCGCGTCGCTGGGCATCACATGCGGTGAAGATTGCAAATGATCCGTTAAGGTTGTGACTAATTGATAACATTATCTGATTGCTTGTAGTAAATAAAAAATCCGTATGAGATAATCCAAACTAATGAAAGAATCGGAGGAAAGTGATTATGGCAGAAATAGTTGTGAATGACGGCAATTTCGAAACTGAAGTTTTGAATAGTGATATTCCTGTTCTCGTTGATTTCTGGGCAGAGTGGTGCGGCCCGTGCAGAATGTTAAGCCCCGTAGTTTCTGCCATTGCAGTAAAGTACGAAGGCAAGCTCAAGGTCTGCAAAGTCAATGTTGATGAAGCAATGGAAGTTGCTGAGCAGTATTTTATTTCCAGCATTCCCGCAGTTAAGTTCTTCAAGAACGGAGAGGTCGTAAATGAGTCGATCGGTTTCGTTCCCCAGCCCAAGCTTGAGGCGATCATCGAAGAACTCATCTAAAATTTAATTACAATCGGCAACCAATTGATCCCGGCTTCAGATAAGGAAGTCCGGGATCATTTCTTTTCCTGAAGAATCATATTCCTGCACGAAAGCTTTTTCCTGCCCCTTGGATGCCAGATAATCCGCAAGGCTCTCGCACGCTCTTTGCGTCGGGCGTTCTTTAAGCTTTCCGGTTGCAGACGGCATCGGAGTGTACTGGCTCATAAGGCTTATGTAGATCCTGTTGCCGTATCTTGAGGTCAGATAATCGATTACGTGTTTCGAGTCAAAAAGCGCACCCGGCAGCATCAGATGTCTTACGATGACCCCCTTTTTAAGAAGTCCGTCATCGCCCAGGACAACATCGCCGGTCTGTCTTACCATCTCGTCTATGGCACCTGCACAGACAGAGAAATAATCGGGTGCGTGTGAATATTCGGATGACAGTTTGGATGAGAAGTATTTCATGTCTGGCATATAGATGTCGACCAGTCCGTCGAAAAGCTTCAATGTGGAAACGAGGTCATATCCGGAGCAGTTGACCGCTACGGGTATCTTAAGTCCGGAAGATTTTGCTTTCGCGATTGAATCAGCCACGGACGGTGCGAAGTGCAGAGGAGTAACAAGATTTATGTTATTTGCGCCTTCGTCCTGAAGCTTCAGGTATGCGTCGCATAAAGATGCGCTGTCCATACTCGTTCCGCGTCCTGTGGGACCTCTCGAAATGGAATAATTCTGGCAGAATATGCAGCCTAAACTGCAGCCTTCGAAGAAGACCGTGCCGCTGCCGTTTGTTCCTGAGATGACCGGTTCCTCGCCGAAATGGAGCTTGATAAGGTTTACGACGGGATAGTCAGGCATCCCGCAAAATCCGGTTTTGCCGGATGTTCTGTCAGCTCCGCAGCGCCTCGGACAAAGTTTACAGTTGTTGAACAGATTTTCCATAACAGAGTTATTTTACTACTAACGGAACCGCCATTCGTTTTTTTATCCAAACGCGCGTGTTTTACACCCTCAAAATACATACGATTTACCGCATTATTGTTCGGGAACCTCGGGTGTAAAATCTTACCATGGCAATACATGAAGAATGCGGTATTTTTGGAATTCACGGAGACGCGCTGAGCGCCAGTGATGTTTACTACGGACTTTTCAGTCTTCAGCACAGGGGACAGGAGAGCTGTGGTATTGCTACAAACGACGATGCTTCCATCGAATGCGTCAAAGGAATGGGACTTGTCAGCGATGTTTTGAGCAGTGACAAGATCAGGAACCTCAAGGGCGACATTGCAATCGGACATGTAAGATATTCAACTGCGGGCGGAAGCGTTCCGGAGAATGCACAGCCCATCGTTACCCAGTATTCCAAGGGTACACTCTCAATTGCACATAACGGAAATCTCACCAATGCTTTCGAACTCAAAAAGGAGCTCGAGGATAAGGGTGCCATTTTCCATACGACGACCGATTCGGAGGTCATCGCATATCTCATTGCCAGCAAGAGATCCGTAACTCCTTCTGTCGAAGAAGCAGTTAAGGAAGTAATGCACCTCATCAAGGGCGGTTACGCTCTTCTCGTCATGAGCCCCCGCAAGCTCATAGCTGCCAGAGACCCGTTCGGCTTAAAGCCCCTTGTCATGGGCAAGCTCGATGAAGCAATCATTTTCTGTTCCGAGACATGCGCTCTCGAAGCTGTCGGAGCGGAGTTTATCAGAGACATCAATCCCGGTGAGATCGTTGTCGTAGAGAACGGCAAGGTCACATCCATCGATTCCGGCATTAAGCACGGAATGAAAAAATGCGTTTTCGAATATATCTATTTTGCAAGACCAGACTCTGTTATCGACGGTATCTCCGTTGCGCAGGCCAGAAGAGAAGCCGGCAGGATTCTTGCCAGAAAGCATCCCTGTGACTGCGACATCGTAATCGGCGTTCCCGAGTCAGGAATCGACGCGGCACTTGGTTTTGCAGCAGAATCAGGCATTCCCTACGAGAAAGGATTCGTTAAGAATTCCTATGTAGGAAGAACATTCATCAAGCCTTCACAGGAGCAGCGCAAGCAGGCAGTTAAGATCAAGCTTAACCCCATTGCTTCTGTAGTAAACGGCAAGAGAGTTGTAATTATCGACGATTCAATCGTCAGAGGAAATACGATCGCCAATCAGGTAAACATGCTGAGAAATGCGGGAGCGACTGAGGTCCACGTTAGGATCAGCTCTCCGCCGTTCATGCACCCCTGCTATTACGGAACAGATGTTCCGGATGAGGAGCATTTGATTGCCTGCAGTCACACAATCCCTGAGATCTGTGGCATAATAGGCGCGGATTCATTAGGATATCTTGAACCAGGGGATTTGGATGTGATGCTTGGCGGCGATGATTTCAGATATTGCGACGCCTGCTTCACCGGTAATTATCCGGAGAGATAAAAAGGCTCGTATATTATGAACGATGAAGAGTTCCTGCATTCGGGACGAAGAGTGAGGTCTGCTGACGCCGCCGTATTTAAAGCGGTGGAGCATGAAGCTGCGCTCGAGAGGAAGGCCCAAAGGGCAGAACACCAGGAACTCAATCTTGTAACACGTCAGTATCAGCGTCCTGAAGAGAACAAGGTTCCCGGGCATCAGCAGCCTGAAGCAGTAAAATCACCAAGAACATCCGAAGTAAGAACTCCCAGGATATCGCCTGACCAGATGCCCAGGCATACTGCCGACCAGAGGCCAAGACGTACGGCACCCCAGGCGCAGATCCAGTCTCCTGCAGATCTAGAATCTGAGAGACCGGAGAGAAAACAGGTAAAGAAGCAGCCCCGAACAAGCACCAGAAGAACGGCAAAGGAAGCCCGTGCTTATGGCATCAAAAAGAAGAGCAAGTTTACGGTTCCGCTTCTGATCATCCTTCTTCTGCTCATTATTGTCGGTGTTGCTGAACAGGCAGCAATCCAGATCTATAACAAAGATACCGACATGATCGTCAGAACCCATACCATTGAGGCAGGTTCCACGGCCAGTGTTGACATGTATGTTACGGGCGAGCCGATGTTCCCTGAATATGTTTCATGTAACCTCGATTTCTCGACGGTAAACTATATTCTTCCGCAGACGATCCGGTTTACGGTCCGCATGTACGGCACGAATTTCCCCTGCGTACTTAATATCGTTGATACGACGGCTCCGACAGCTGAAGGCATCCCGCAGAAGATGTACTCCGTTGATACACTGCCTCCGGTCGAGGAGTGCATTACCAACATATATGACCTTAACGATGTAACGGTTGAGTGGGCTGATATCCCTGATATTTCAACCGGCGGCAACATGAACGCAAAGGCGGTCATTACCGACTCATCCGGAAACATGACTTATGTTAACGTTCCGCTTACGGTAATCAGGGATTCTGTTGCCCCTGTCATTGAGGGTACCGAAGATATTGAAGTTTACATAGGCGATCCGATTATTTACAAAGAAAACGTTACGGTAACCGATGATATTGATTCTAATCCGAGACTTGAGATCGATACTAGTGAAGTCATTTTCGACGAGGAAGGAACCTATACGGTTACTTACAGGGCATATGACTTTACAGGCAACTGCAGTGAGGTCACGATCGAACTTACTCTTATAGAGAAGCCGGATACATATGTTGAACCCGAGCTCGTTTATGAGGAAGCTCAGGATATTTTGGACAGTATCACATGGGACAGCATGACCGACATGGAGCGTGCACTCGCCATAACATACTGGGTAAGATACAACATTTATTATGTTTCCAACTGTGATGACTCGTCCTGGACGAGAGCAGCTTACGACGGATTTACCAAGCGAAACGGCAACTGCTATACTTTCGCGATGTGTGCAAAGGCACTTTTTGACGTTGCCGGAATAGAGAACATGATCATCATAAGAGATCCGTATATTTACAACCCGCACTTCTGGAATTACATCAAGATCGACGGCGAATGGTATCATTGCGACTCGACTCCTAGAATGGGATACGACAGTTATTTCTTCATGTATACTACTGAGGAATTACAAAACTTTTGGCATAACGGCTGGAATGGGTATAATTTCGATGTGGATCTTTATCCGGATTCGGCTGAAGATTCCGTACAATGGAGAATTAATTACGCAAGCCACAGCATAAGAGACTGATATGAATAACGCACCTGATGGTAAGAACAACATGAGCCCGGAACGGAATAAAACGAATCCCGTACAGGGGCGTACCATCAGACAGGGAAGTGCTCCTGCAAGACATCCATCCAGACCTTCCAATTCTGCGCCAACAGTCCGGCAGGCAGCACCACGTTCACCGCAGCAGGCTCATAAACCTGTTCATAATGCACCTCAGCGGAAAGCCGCTGACCCTGTAAAACGTGCTCCGCAGACACATCAGACGAGGCCCGTAACCAAGGCTAAAAAAGTTCCCTCAAAAAAGACTGAGACCAAAATGAACAAGAGTATCGTAAAGCTCCTTGTTGCATCGGTTATCATTCTGATCCTTGTACTGTCAGGAGCCAAAGCTGTCACGTTCTTTAATGAGGAGAACGATCTTCTTATCAGCGAAGTCACGATCGAAGCAGGTTCCGTAAGACCGGATCTGTCAATGTTCTTCAGCGCCGAACCTGCATTTCCCAATCTCGTTTCATGCAATCTGAATTTCGATGAGGTCAACATAGATCTGCCTCAGACGATCAGTTTCAACATAAATATCTACGGCAAAAACAATGCCTGCAAACTGTTTGTCACGGATTCGATCCCGCCTTCTGGCGAACCTGTTCCGCAGGAGATCTTTGCCAGCCAGGAGCTGCCGGATGCCTCCCTGTGCGTTACAAACATAAGCGACATAACGGATGTTTCCGTGACATGGAAGGATGTTCCCGACATGTCTGCAGGCGGTAGTTTTATTGCCGTAGCCGCACTGACTGACGGGTGTGGAAATGAAACACTGGTGAATGTTCCTTTCGATGTTACGAAGGATTCAACACCACCGGTGATAAAGGGTGCACTTGACATCGAAGCATATATCGGTGATTCGATCACATACCGGAACGGCATCATCATAACCGATGACTACGACGAGAATCCGACGCTTACCATTGATACTTCTGGCGTCAACGTGGACGAAGAGGGAACATACGAAGTCGTGTATACGGCAACGGATTTCTCGGGCAATGAGACTTCCGTTACAGTCAATCTGACGATGTCGGAAAAACCGGAGGGATACATTGAACCTGAAGTTGTTTATGAAGAGGCAAGAAAGATCTTGGACGAGATCACTGAACCGGGAATGACTGATGAGGAAGTTGCCCTTCAGATAGTCTGGTGGTGCAGGTATAACATCAATTTCATCCTGAGGACATACAGTGATTCATGGACTGAAGCAGCATATAATGCGTTCATTTACCGAAGCGGAAACTGTTACTCAACGGTATATGCGGTAAAGGTTCTGCTTGATGTCGCAGGAATAGAGAACATGATCATTGAGAGATATCCCTATGAGACTGCAACGCACTTCTGGAATTATGTCTACCTTAACGGTCAGTGGTATCACTGCGATGCAACATGGCGTCAGGGTTATGACAGTTATTTCTTCATGTATACGACGGAAGAACTGCTGGATTTCTGGCAGGGAGGCTGGAACGGTTTCCAGTTTGCCCGGGAGAAATATCCCGAGAGCGCGACTGAATCGGTCCAGAGCAGGATTGATTACAGAAATCATACGATCGAGCCTGCTTAAATCTATTTGTTTTTTTATCGTTCAGGAACGGGTATTCATTCCACGAGTTTTTATAAGCAAGATGGCTGATTATTTGCTATAATCTCTTAAGCAATACAGGGAGAGGAAAAAACCATGGATATACTTTATATCGTTATGCCTGCTTATAACGAAGAAGACAACATTCTTGATGTTGCTAATTCATGGTACCCCGTCCTTGAGGGTAAGGATCCGGCATCCAGACTGGTTATTGCAGACAGCGGCAGCCAGGACAGGACCCATGAACTTCTCGAGGAGTTTAAGAAGGATCATCCCCAGCTCGAGATTTTATCTGATACAGGCAAACAGCACGGACCCAAGGTAATCGCGCTGTATGATTATGCAATAAAGAGCGGTGCTGATTTTATTTTCCAGACGGATTCAGACGGCCAGACACTGCCTGAAGAATTTGACAGTTTCTGGCAGATGCGTCACGGATATAAGGGGATATTCGGACACAGAGTCGTAAGAGGTGACGGTAAATCCAGGGCGTTTGTCGAGAAGGTCGTATGCTTCCTCATCAAGTGTTATTTCCATGTTAAGGTTCCGGATGCCAACGCACCTTTCCGTCTCATGCATGCCCAGACAGTCGCAAAGTATCTTCCCAAACTTGATAAGGATTACAATCTTCCTAACATCATGATGACGACTTATTTCGTTCATTACGGAGAAGAGTATGCATTCCGCGAGATTACTTTCAGACCGCGTCAGGGAGGCACTAACTCCATTAATATAAAGAAGATTGTTAAGATCGGATGGAAAGCGTTAGGCGACTTCCGCCGTCTTAAAAAGGCAATGTAATGGCAGATAAGACAAAGAAAAAATCCCAATTACCTAAAAAATTAATAACCGCGGTGGTACTGGTGGCAGTCTCTGTCGCCATTTTGTGGTTTGCCCAGAGGCTTGTAATGCCCAAATATCAGAAGGGCGTTATCGAGGGTTCATTTACGGAAGAATACTACAAAGAGAAGGTTCCTCACGATGTCATCTTCTTCGGTGATTGTGATGCTTACGAGAATTTTTCGCCTATCAAGATGTACGAGGAGTATGGTATCTCCGCATATATCAGAGGTTCAGGCGAACAGTATATCTGCCAGTCTTACTACCTTCTCAGGGATGTTCTGCAGACAGAAACTCCTAAGGTGGTAGTGCTGTCAATCCATAATCTTCAGCACGGCGCACCCCATAATGAAGCCTACAACAGAATGACCCTGGACGGCATGAGATGGTCACAGGACAAGGTCGATGCAATCAATGCTTCAATGACCAAGGATGAGAATTTTGCATCCTATGTCTTTCCGATACTCAGATATCATGACAGATGGAGTTCACTCACAAAGACTGATTTTGAACATGTCTTCTCGAAAGATATTACCTCCCACAACGGCTATTACATGCGTTGTGATGTCAAACCGCAGGGAAAATTCCCTCCGATGCCGCTCCAGATCGATTACAGTTTCAGCGAGAACGCCATGTATTATCTCGACCAGATGAGGCTTCTATGTGAAGAAAAAGGCATTGAGCTTCTTTTGGTCCGCGCACCGATCGAATACAAGTGGTACAAGGAATGGGACGTGATCGTTGAGGATTATGCTGCCCAATATGGCCTTACATACATCAATCTTTGCGATTACAAGGACGAGATGGGTCTTGATATGAGTTTGGATACCTATGATGGCGGAATCCATCTGAATATCTATGGCGCAGAGAAGAACAGCGTTTTCCTCGGTCAGTATCTGGTCGATCACTATGAGCTTACTGACTACAGGACGGTTCCTTCGGTTGCTGCAGAATATGAGAAGGACATCAAGTTCTATAACGATATGCGTGATGACCAGCTCTACGAGATCGCAACTTATGGTGAACTTAAGAGTTATGGTCTGAATGCCGTAGAAAAGTGATTTTTAGAATCAAAAACACTATATATAAATTTATTATTTGACATTTTAGAGTAAAAAATACAGTCAATTTCCCTCATTTTTGTACCACGCGGGCAGGGCCCTATAGTGTATTATTGTATGGTGTTCATTTGTGACAAAATATGGAGGATAGAATTATATGAAATTCACAAAGATTGCAGCTCTCACTTTGAGCTTAACTATGGTAGGAACCGCAGTCGCTGCCTGCTCTAATGAACCTGAGCCGGTTTCTTCCGATATAAATATTATTTCGACACAGGGCCAGAATTCCGGAGCGGCTACGGATGCAACAGAAGCAGTAAATGCCGCTGTTGAGAATTACGCATTTAACTACAACGGATATAATTTTATCGTTGACACCACGATGGACGAAACAAAGTTGCCTGACAACTATGACGTTATTCAGACTGCATCATGTGCAGGCGTCGGTTTTGCAACGATGTATACAACATCTTCTTTTGAGATCGAACTGAGACTGGGCGATTCAAATGTCATCACAAGAATCATGTTTCATGACGATACTGTATCAACAGCTGAAGGAATTAGGATCGGCAGCACAATGGAAGAGGTCAGAGAGGTTTATGGCGAACCTTCCATCGACACCGGCATGAGCCTTGCTTATTTAAAGGGTTCCTGCAAGCTCCAGTTTGATTTTAAGGACGACGGAAAAGTCGAATTCATCACTTATTTCGGTACACAAGATTATCAGTAATGACCAAAGCGGGGAAGAAAAGTAAGTTCAGCGTAGTAAGGTTTTTGGGATGTGTGGTTCTTCCGCTCATCGCAGGAGCCTTATTTGGCGTTGCAGGAGCTTATTTTCTCCGTGACAGTCTTATCAACAGCATAGAGAGTGAGAGTCTTGCATCAGTTGATATCGAGTATGGTCATCCCATTACTCTTGATTGCTTTTTTACCGAGATTCCGCCGAACACAAAGTTCATTACGAATATCGATCTGATAGATACCGGCATGCTCGCTTCATATGATATTGCCATTGACTGCGGCGGTCATGTGGTTCATTCCATTCTCAACGTAGTTGACCGTACGGCTCCTACGGCTACGGCAGTTCCCGTCGACCTTTATGCCGGCAATGTTCCTGAACCGTCAACTCTTGTTAAGGATATTTTTGATCTTACGGAAGTCACATGCGCATATAACGATGGTGAGCCCAAGCTTGACGAGGGCGGCGACTTTGAGATCGGTGTAAGACTTACTGATGCAAACGGCAACTTTTCAGTAGTAAACGTTCCCTTCCACATTAAGAAGGATACAGAGGCGCCTGAGATCAGGGGTGCTCACGACTTCGATATCATGGTAGGAAGTGAGTCGGTAACATACAGTGAGGGTCTCGAAGTGGTTGACAATTACTGCGCTAAACCGATTCTTACGATCGACAATTCACAGGTCGATCTCGAGCATGTCGGAAATTATCCCGTTACATTCACTGCAACTGACGATGTGGGAAATTCCACTTCCGTTACCATAAAGGTTCACGTTATTTCAATCGACACTGCGATCATGTCTGATGCCGAGACACAGGCTTACGTTGAGGAAGCTTACAGAATGGCGGAAGAGATCCTTGATGAGATCATCTGGTATGAGGATACCGATGTTGAGAAGGCAATGAAGATCTTCTACTGGGTACATAATCACATCAGCTTCATGCTCAGCACACCACAATATGACAACTGGGCTGTAGCCGCAATCAATACACTGACAAAGAGATATTCTTCATGCTACGGCGCATGGGCAGTATGCAAGGCCATGCTCGACGTATGCGGTATCGATAACATCTGTGTCGTAAGGGATGTAAGCAACTCATACGAGAACTTCCACTACTGGTGTCTCGTATACCTTAATGGTGAGTGGTATCACTGTGACGCACAGAAGTATTTTAATGGCGTTGCACCTTCAGGCTATTTCTGCTTCATGATGACTGACAGGGAGATCTATAACGCACCTACAAACCACAGATTTGTTGAGGATGAGTATCCTGAGAGATCTACTACATCCGTACAGAGCTACATAAACGTTTACAACGGAAGCGTATCATCGAGCTTCCCGTATATAGATTAATTGAGGAAACTTTTGATGGGGATCAAAGGAAAAGAGGACTTAACGATGAAATTAAACAGAAAGGGGAAGCTGTTTTTTGTCCTGACGATAATACTGACAGTTTTTGCAATAGCGGGTATTATTGCGCTGTTAATGCCGTGGGATGATATGACGGCTCCAAAATCCGAAGTTACAATCGAGGCAGGAACCCCGATTACTCTCGATGTGTTTTTTGACATAGTGCCTGATAGTGCTGTGTTCTTGACTGACATTTCGGGAATTGACCAGAACGTGCCCGCTGTCTATCAATTGAAGATTGGATACGGTAACTCAGAAGCTGAAGTAGTGTTAAGGATCGAGGACCATATCGGTCCTACAGGCGAAGTTGTACCCCAGGAGGTATACAGCAACTGGAAGATGCCGGAAGCAAAAGATTGCCTTGTAAATCTTTTCGATCTGTCCGGTATTGCAAAGATTGAGTATACGGAAGGTGCGCCCAAGTTTACTTCTGGCGGTGACTACACCGTATCGGTCACCGTTACGGATGTTTACAGCAACAGCACAGTATTCCAGGTGCCTTTTAAGATCATTGATGACCACACACCTCCGATTATTTCCGGAGTTAAGGATCTGGTTTTAGAGGGTAACCCTGACACCTTGAACTTTTATGCAGGTGTAACTGTTAAAGACGATACGGATCCCGAGCCGGTACTCAAGGTTGATGATTCGATGGTCAACTATACAAAGAGCGGTACTTATGAGATCACATACAAGGCTGTTGATAAGGCAGGCAATGTCGGTACTGCAAAAGCCAAGCTCACGATCAAGATCCAGGGCGAGGAGAATGAAGAAAAGAATAACAACAGTAACTACGACAGCAATTCCTATTATGTCGGAGACGGTGACCCGTATGCTCTCGCGGCAAATATCGTTTCAGGTCTCCGCAGAGGCAGCGACGTAGAGACTGCAAGGGCAATCTTTAACTGGGTTCACGACAATCTGTGGTTCAGACTCCTGTCCGGCACTCCGAATTATGAGCATGCCGCGTACAGAGGATTCACTAAGCGCAGCGGTGACTGTTATGTTTATTACGCATGCTGCAAGATGCTCCTCGATGAAGCGGGAATCCCGAACATGAGAGTAGACCGTTATCCTACTTATAACGGAAATATCCATTATTGGCTTTTGGTAAAGCTTAACGGTGAGTGGTATCACTGTGACGCAACTGAAGGATATAACGATCATCCGGGCGTATGGTTTATGTGCACGGATGCTGAGATCGATGACAAGTACCATCAGTTCGATGGTTCGCTGTATCCTGAGCGTGCCGGAGGTTCCAAGAACTTCAAGGCTTCGCCCACGCCTACACCTTCTCCGTCACCGTCGCCTTCTGTATCACCGTCGCCTTCGGTATCACCTACACCGACACAGGCAGATACTACAATAACGCCGACACCAACACCAGCTGCCGAGGTTACGATAACACCTACTCCGGAACCGGAGACACCGTCCCCGACGCCGGAGGATACACCTACACCGACACCGGAGGAGAACAGTCCGACGCCGGAGCCGGCACAGCCGACACCGGATCCGAATAATGATCCAAACGGCGGAGCAACAACATAATCAGGTAATTCAGAGTTTAGTCATAGCATTCGGGTTTTCAGCATTTTATTACTGAGGCAACATGAATAAGGTAATGAGAAAAGTCGGAGCTTTCTTGTACATTGCCGCAATCATTGTGGTAACGGTGGTTTGTACTATCAGAGACGCCGATAAAAATCTTATAAAAGAGGTTGTTATTGAAGCAGGGTCCGAGATAAAAATCGAGGACTTCTTCAATGACTGTCCTGCTGATGCCAGATTTACCACCGACATTTCAGGAATCGATACAAGAGTTCCGGCGGTTTACAAGCTCAAGGTTTTCTACAGTGAAGCTTTTGAGAAAGAGGTAATTTTAAGGATAGAAGACCACACGGGACCCCGTGGAGTTGCTCTTCCCAAATCAACTTATCTTGGATGGAAATTACCGGATGCGCAGGACTGTGTAGGTTATCTTTATGATCTGTCCGGAATCGCAAAGATCGAATACCAGAATGGTGAACCAAGATTTACTGAAGGCGGAGATTTTGAAGTGCCGGTTGCCGTTACGGACATCTACGGAAACACAACCATCATACAGGTTCCGTTTACCATCATAGATGATCATACCCCGCCTGTCATACGAGGCGTTAAGGATATTCAGGTAGGTGACGATCCTCATGATCTGGATTTCTTTACGGGTGTTACCGTAACGGACGATTACGATGAAGATCCCGTTCTCAGGGTTAATGACTCTCTGGTCAATTACAGACAGACCGGAACTTATGATTTATATTATTCCGCCATTGATAAGGCAGGCAATATGAGAACCGTTAAGGCAAAGATAACCGTTACCATTCCAGAGGAAGAGGAAGTTCCCGAATTTGATGTCGGTGATGAATATGAGTACTACACCAACAATGCTGACAAAGCATATGGCTTGGCAGAAAGCATTTTGGCAGGTCTTTGGGGTGGCGATGATGTCGAGACCGCAAGAAATATTTTCAATTGGGTACACTCTCACATCTACTATCAGACCGTAAGTTACTATCAGACTTTTGAGGCTGCAGCTTACAGAGGTTTTTCCAGAAGGAGCGGAGACTGTTATGTTTTCTATTCGTGCTGCAAGATGCTTCTCGACTGTGCCGGAATTCCCAACATGATGGTTCAGCGTTACCCGGTTATTCAAAACGGTCACTACTGGAACCTCGTAAAACTTAACGGCGAGTGGTATCACTGTGATTCGACAACCTTCAGATATCATCCGGATATCTGGTTTATGTGTACTGATGATGAGATAGACGATGCACAGCATCAGTTTAACGGTGCGCTTTTGCCTGAACGTGCAGGCGGCAGTAAGGAATTCATGGTTTCACCAACGCCGACACCGACAAATACACCGTCACCGACGCCGACTCCTTCGCCGTCGCCGGCACCTACCACGGTCATAACCGTTACTCCGGTACCTTCGGATAATCCGGAGCCGACACCGTCTGAATCATCTGAACCGACCGGATCAGACATACCGGAACCAACACCTTCCGGCAGTTCCGATCCAACGGAACCGACTGATCCTTCAGAGCCAACGGGGAATACGGAACCAACAAATGAATCAGAAAACAAACCTGCCGGCGGGCAGTCTGAAGCAGCATAAGATTAGGTAATAATTTATATATTGGGATAATAGGGAAAAGAATACTGTGCGTAAATTGATTGCTAGAATCGGGGCTATTGTTTACATTGCCGCTATTGTTGTGATAACGGTCGTTTTCACGATCCGGGATGCCAATGACATTCTTGTTCGTGAAGTTGTAATCGAGGCCGGATCCGAGATTAAGATTGAAGACTTTTTTGAAAGATGTCCGGAAGATGCGAGATTCGTTACGGACATATCCGGAATCGACACGAAAGTTCCTGCCGTATACCAGCTTAGGGTTTTCTACAGCGAAGCTTTTGAGAAGGATGTAATATTGAGGATAGAAGATCACACGGCGCCCAAAGGCATCGCACTTCCGAAGATGCAGTACGCAAGCCTCAAATGGCCTGAAGCATCAGAATGTGTCGGATATCTTGTTGACCTGTCAGGAATTGCCAAGATCGAGTATAAGGATGGAGTACCTGAGTATAGGCTGACAGGAGATTACACGGTCCCGGTCGTAGTAACAGACTGGTACAATAATTCGACTGTTATTGACGTTCCTTTTCATGTTATAGATGATCACAATGCACCGGTATTCTACGGCATTCACGACATCAATATCGATAACTCCGAAAATGCCGTTATCGATTATTTCAATGGTGTCACCTTTAAAGACGACTACGATGAGGATCCATTCGTTATGGTTGATTCTTCCCGGGTACACATAGGTCAGCCCGGTACTTATACCATTACATATATAGCAAAGGATGTTGCCGGTAACATCAGAAGACAGGATGCAAATGTAAACATCAAGATTCCTGATCTGGACGACAGTTTCTCCGGAGCAGGCGGTGCGTGGGACAGCGTGTACCACAATGAAGCAATGCTGTATGCCCAGGCACTTATCAATGACGAGTTGCGCGGCGAAAACAATATTGAGACTGCAAGAAATATATTTAACTGGGTACATGATCACATTTTTTATGAAACGGTTATGGGAACACAGACTTATGAAGAAGCAGTTTATCAGGCATTTACAAAGCACTCTGCTGACTGCTACGGATATTACTCTGTGTGCAAAATGCTTCTGGATTGCGCTGGAATTCCTAACATGATGGTATTAAGATATCCGGTGACTTACAACGGCCACTACTGGAATCTCGTCAAGCTTGACGGTGAGTGGTATCATTGTGATTCGACCATGTTCATGAATCACCCTTCGGTGTATTTCATGAAGACGGATGCCCAGATAAGTGACAGCCGTCACAATTTCAACGGCGACATGCTGCCGCCAAGGGCAGAGAGCCCATCTGAATATGCCTACTACTAATTATTTGTAGATAATAGGAAATGGAAAAGAAAAAGGAGAAAAAGAAAAATGAAGAAAACAAAGATTATCACAGCAGCACTTGGTTTGTGCGTTATGGCGTCAGTGTTCGCAGGATGCGGCAACGGCGGCGGTTCAACTGGCGAGACCGGAGCAGCTGTTCGAATTGAAGGCGGTCAGACACAGATCTCAGTTGAGGCTTCCGCAGTTGATGCCGTTTCTGCAGTAAAGGGATATTCAATCAAGCACAACGGCTATGAGATCGGCATCGGATCTACGGAAGATCAGGTTTTGGCAGCAATGGGTGAACCTTCTGACACAGAGCAGGTGGCTAATTGTGCAGATGAGGGTTTGGGAACAAATTATTACTATTCCGCTGACAGCGTTATTATTCAGATTGCAGCAGCCGGTGGAGTTACTCAAATTACAATAAAGGATCCTATCATCGACTGCGGCGGTGTCTCAGTCGGCGATTCGGTTGACGCAGTAAAGGCAGCATATGGTGAACCTGCTGAACAGACGGACTTTATCATTCAGTATAAAAAGGATGGTATGGTGCTTCAGTTCGAGATTGAAGGTGGCAAGGTAGTTTCCATCTTTTTCTTGAAGGATTACATTGCAGGATAATCGAGAAAAAAGGCGAATTTCGAAGAATTTAAGAGAATTCTTAAAGTTTTTTCAGAAAAAATGTTGACATAACCGTATCAGGCGGTTATTATATGCAGGCTTGCGCATAAAAAGGGCTTATTTTGCCCTTTCGTGAGATAAAAAATCAATGAATTTAAGGAGACAAACACATGGGTACATATGTTGCAACCAAGGATTCAATTGAAAGGAAATGGCTCGTAATCGACGCTGAGGGCATGGTTCTCGGTCGTTTGGCTACAGAAGTTGCTAGACTCTTAAGAGGTAAGCATAAGCCTACATATACTCCTTTCCTTGATACTGGTGATAATGTAATCGTAATCAACGCTTCTAAGGTAGTTCTTACCGGTAAGAAGCTCGACGATAAGATCTATCGTCATCACTCCGGATTCCCGGGTGGAATGAAGGAAATCGACTATCGTACTTTGATGGCTAAGAATCCTGAGAAGGCTGTTGAGCTCGCTGTTAAGGGCATGCTCCCTAAGAATTCTCTTGGACGTCAGATGTTCAGAAAGCTTCACGTATATGCTGGTCCTGACTATGAGCAGACAGCACAGAAGCCTGAAGTTCACACATTTTAATCGGAGGACTAACTGAATATGGCAGCAAAGAAGACAAGCAGCAAAGTATATTATTACGGCACAGGCCGTCGTAAGGACGCAGTAGCAGCAGTTCGTTTGGTTCCCGGTAAGGGCAATATCACAATCAACGGCAAGAGCATCGACGATTATTTTGGTCTCGATACACTTAAGCTCATCGTTCGTCAGCCCCTCGTTGCTACACAGACAGAGGAGAAGTTCGACGTAATCGTTAAGGCTGTTGGCGGCGGTATCTCAGGTCAGGCTGGTGCTATCCGTCATGGTATCTCCAGAGCACTCGTTGAGGCTGATGAGGAGAGCTACAAGGCAGTTCTTAAGGAGAGCGGATTCCTCACACGTGACGCACGTATGAAGGAGAGAAAGAAGCCGGGTCTCAAGAAGGCAAGAAAGGCTTCACAGTTCTCAAAGCGTTAATCGGTACAATCGATTTGCAAAGAGCATTTCAGGAAGCTGTTCCGCAAGGGACAGCTTCTTTTTTGCCTTTTGTCCGTTATGAATGTAAAATTACTACTCGAAAGAACAAAGGACTAATACATGATCAGATTTAAGACGACATCACCCGAACAGACGGAGAGATTTGGCAGAGAGCTTGCCAAGTCATTTTGCGGCGGCGATGTCATTGCACTTACGGGCGATCTCGGTGCAGGCAAGACCTGTCTTACCAGAGGAATAGCTGACGGTTTGGGTTCGACGGCGCATGTGTCCAGTCCTACGTTTACCATCGTTAACGAATACGAAGGCGGGAGGCTGATGCTCTTCCACTTCGACACATACAGGCTGTCAGGACCGGATGATTTCCTCATGAGCGGTCTTGATGAGTATTTCTACAGAGGCGGTGTGTGCGTCATCGAGTGGAGTGATATCATCGAAGAGCTCCTTCCCGAAGGAACGATCAGGATGACCATAACGGGCAGTGACAATGAGAGAACTTTCGAGTGTGACTGTTCAGATAAGAATCAGAATTATGTAATTGAAGCAGCGCGAAAGGCCGGAGCGGAAACGGAAGAATGAAACTATTGGTTTGCGATACATCTGACAAGAACTGCAGTGCCGGAATCTTTGAAGACGGTAAGGAGATCTGCTACGAACTCTCATTCGAGTCAAAGACTCATTCTGAGACTTTTATGCCTCTGGTTCACAGGGTAATGGAGAGAGCAGACATTAAGCACGAAGAGCTTGACGGCTATGCGGTTACGGTGGGTCCCGGTTCATTTACCGGCATCAGGATCGGCCTTGCGGCAGTAAAGGGAATGGCTCTTGCTGCAAACAAAAAATGCATCGCAGTATCATCTACTGAAGCGCTCGCGAGATCATGCGATAACGTCACGATGACACCGAAGGAAGAGACGATAATCATCCCTGCTTTCGATGCGAGAAACAACAGGGTTTTCGCGCAGGCGGCGATGGATGATACGATGCATAATCTGATTCCGGAGAATGCATATGACGCTGACGAACTGGTCGCAAAGGTTGAGAAAATACCTGAGATCATTTACGGAAAGATCCGCCAGATAATCGTTGTCGGCAGCGGCGCGGTTACATTGAAGAAGGCTTTTGATAAAGCCGGAACAAAGATGAATATTTACTATGCACCGGGTGCTGCAATCGTACCCAAGGGTGTTGCAAGAGCCGCATTTGCAAGCGGCAATCTGATCGATGCCAGAGATCTCAAGGCATCTTACTGTGCAGTCTCACAGGCTGAGAGGCTTAAGAAGAATGACTGATTCAGTATTGATAATCAGGGCTGCAGCTCTTACTGACATAGACAGCATCATGGCTCTCGAACAGGGTTCGATCGTTCATCCCTGGACGGAAAATGACATCAGGACTCTTATTACTGACATGAACAAGAAGTGCCTCGTTGCGACACTCGATGATGAGGTTATCTGCTACATCGGTGCAGAGTCTGTTCTGGATGAATGCAACATCGGAAACATCGTTACTGCCAGGGAGCACAGAGGCCACGGATATGCTACTAATGTCATGAGCGTTTTGCTCAATATCTTAAGGCAGAATGAGATCAAAAAAGTGTTCCTCGAAGTTGAGAATGATAATGTTCCCGCGATCGCGCTTTATAAGAAACTCGGGTTCGATCAATATGGATACAGACGGGATTATTATGGTCAGGGTAAGGATGCCATCCTCATGACCAAAGACCTTTGATTGTCGTTTTTACCAAAAGGTTTTCAATATTCTTTTTCATTTGGGTTAAATAGCCGAAATTGGTCAGAACGGCTCGTTTTCGGTTGATTTTCAAAAGGTCCAAAAATATACTTGTATCGTATTAAAAGAGGGGAAGGCCTTATTATGACTAAAGAAAAGATCGTTTTTGATTGTGAAGATGCTTTGCAGATGAAGGCTGTTGCAGTCATGATCCAGAAAGCTTCACAGTTCCACAGCACAATCTACATTGTGCGCAGCGGTCGCAGAGCAAATGCAAAGAGCCTTTTAGGTGTTATGTCCCTCGGAATCGAGAACGGCGCCGAGATTGAGATCGAAGCTAACGGCGACGACGAGCAGGAAGCATGCGATGCTCTTATCTCTCATTTAAAGAATCCTAAGATCGCAGTGTAATGCCAGCCGGTAAATTTGACGCGCGTCTGGACACTGTTCCATTAAGCCCCGGAGTGTACCTTATGAAGGACTCTTCGGGCTGTGTTATTTATGTAGGAAAAGCAAAGAAATTAAGAAACAGACTGAAGAGTTATTTCGGAGGCGGAGTCATCTCCAGTCCCAAGGTGAGAGCGATGGTATCTCACGTTGCCGACTTCGAATACACGGTAGTCGGATCAGAACCTGAGGCACTCCTGCTCGAGAACAATCTCATCAAGAGATACCAGCCCAAATACAACATCTTACTTCGTGACGACAAGGGTTACCCTTATATCTGCGTCACATTAAACGAGACATACCCGAGAGTTTTCAAGGCATTCAGACCTGACCCGGAAGCACGCAAAAAAGGTGCGAGATATTACGGCCCTTACATGGGTTCTGACTGCTTCGAAGTACTTAAGGCAATCAATGATATCTTCCCGTTAAAGCGCTGCAAAAAGATTTTCCCGAGAGACATCGGCAAGGAGAGACCGTGCCTTAATTACCACATCGGCAAGTGCATGGCACCCTGTCTCGGCACGGTTAAAAGCGAAGACTACCGCGCCATGATCAACCAGATAGTACAGTTCTTCGAAGGTAAATATGACGGCATTGAGAAAGACATAAAATCTCAGATGGAAGAGTGCTCTGCCAACCTCGAATTCGAGAAAGCCGGAGCATTAAGAGACAGACTTTATGCACTTCGTGCAATCCGTCAGAACCAGAGAGTTTATCTCGATATCGAACGTGATGTTGATGCCATCGGACTCTATTCCGACTGCGGTGAAACTTGCGTAAGAAAACTTGAATTAAGACAGGGAAGGATCGTCGGTTCATCAACATATTTCTTCACCGGTGAAGAGGGTGATCAGGAAGAGATCCTGATGAATTTTCTGATGCAGTATTACGAAGATGCACCGTTCATTCCGCCGCTCATTCTGGTTCCTTTTACGATGGAAGAAAACGATCTCGAAGTGATCGAGAAGACACTCACGGAGAAGCTCGGAAAGATCTGCAGACTCCATGTCGCAGAGCGCGGAGAGCTCCGTGAATTATCCGATCTCGCGAAAAACAATGCGCGTGAGATGATGGTTAGAAGAGTCCTGCGCGGCGGATCTGCCAATGCGGATCCCTCGCTTCCGGTACGCTATCTTGAAGAACTCCTGGGCGCTCCCGAAGGATCGATCTCCAGAGCTGAATCTTTCGATATTTCAAACCTCGGTAATGACGATATCTGTGCCGGCATGGTCGTGTTCAAGGACGGAAGGGCCGACAAGCAATCTTACAGATTATTCCGTATGAAGAGAGTCGAATCGCAGGACGATTACCAGTCCATGAGGGAGACCCTTGAGAGACGTTTTAACCACTCTGAAGAAGACGGATTCAAGTATCCTGACGTGATCCTCGTAGACGGCGGCAAAGGCCAGCTCGAGGCAGTAGCATCCGTTGTCAGATCACTTGAAGGAACGGAAAATATCTACCTTGCCGGCATGGTCAAGAATGACCGCCACAAGACATCGGGAATCGTCTTCGAAGACGGCCGCGAGATAAGGCTCGAAGGACGCACCCTGACCGATCAGGAGATGGGACTTCTGAGATTCCTTACAACCGTCCAGAACGAGGTCCACAGATTCGCGATCTCATACCAGCATAAACTCGCAGGCAAACGTAACATCAGATATAAGCTTGAGACCATCGAAGGAATCGGTCCTGCCAAGCGCAAGAATCTGCTCGCACATTTTGGTACAATTAAGAACGTGGAAAATGCATCAGCAGAGGATTTAAAAGCCTGCAAAGGAATTTCAGAAAAGGACGCCGAAGCAATCTATCAGCACTTCCACAAGGAGTCTTAAGTGGCAATCTACGCACTGGCAGATCTTCATCTGGCCCTGAGCAATCCGGAGAAATCCATGGATGTTTTCGGGTCACGTTGGGAAGGATACATCGACAGGGTAAGGGATAACTGGATCAACACGGTTACCGATGCTGACACTGTGCTCATCCCCGGTGACATCTCCTGGGCTACCTACATCGATAAGGCCGAAGAAGATTTCCGCTTTATTTCAGAACTCCCCGGCAACAAACTTCTTTCGCGCGGCAACCACGATTTCTGGTGGACCACGATGAAGAAGATGGAAGAGTATTTCGCCGAAAAAGGTTTTACCAATCTGCAGTTCGTCAGGACCAATGTCGTTGAGGCAGACGGCTGTCTGATATCCGGAACCCGCGGATGGATGATCGAATCCCGTGACAGCATCGAAGGGTCCGACAACCGTAAGATTTATGAGCGCGAGAGACTCAGGATCCAGATGTGCGTGGACAAGTTAAATGAGGTTGATCCTGATCACTCCCGCAAACACATTCTTATGATCCACTATCCGCCGATAACCGCGAAGCAGGAGTTTACTGATTTCGCGCAGCTTATTGCTGACGGCGGCGTCGATATCTGCGTTTACGGGCATCTCCACGGCAAGGCTCACAAGAAGGCTTTCGAAGGTGAATTCGGGGGAACGAAGTTTATCTGCTCGTCGGCTGATTATGTTGAGTTCTGCCCGGTGAAAATAATCTGACAAGCCCCTTTTCGGTCACTCAAAAAACACCACGGCAAAAATTTTTTCAAGTCCGCAAACGTAATGAATAAAGGCGTTTGCGGGACACCTAAATTATCTTTGATAGACAACCCTATATATATAATATATAATACTTCCGGGCTTAAAGCAGAGGGATATCCCTTGTGCGGCAAGCCCATTTTTGTCTATATCAGCATTAGAGGTAATCACATGGCATACTCGATGACAGGCTTCGGCCGCGGCGAGAAATTATACGGTACCAGAAAATACAGCATCGAGCTTAAATCAGTTAATTCCAGATTCTGCGATATATCGATCAGAATGCCCAGAATGTTCAACTACATGGACACTGAGGTACGCCGCATAATCACTGACAGACTCTTAAGAGGCAAGATCGATGTTTTCATCAACTACGAAGATCAGGGTGAGTCCGGACAGACCGTAACGGTAAACACGGGACTTGCAAAGGAATATTCCGAAGCTGCCAAGGCTATCGCTGCAGTAACCCAGAGAAATGATGATTTCGGCGTAGAGAGAATCGCACTCATGCAGGATGTATTGAGTGTTACTGCCAAGGAAATCGATGAGGAAGCTGCTGCACAGGAGCTCGTTGAGACACTGAATCTCGCAATCGACGGAATGCTCGCAATGAGAAAAAGAGAAGGTGAGAACCTTGTTGCAACTATCCTTACCAAGATCGATTCGCTCGAGAAGATCAGGGAAGAAGTAGTTGCGAGATCACCTGAAGTAGTCGAGAGCTACCGCCAGAGACTTACGGCAAGGATCAACGATATCCTCACTAGTGACCAGAGAGAATTCTACGACGATAACAGACTTGCGGCAGAGGTTGCGATCTTTGCAGACAAGTGTGCGATCGACGAGGAGATGGCAAGACTTGCATCCCACTTCTCACAGGCAAGGAAGATCCTGGCTGACGAAGAGACAGTCGGTAAGAAGATGGATTTCCTCGTTCAGGAGATCAACCGTGAGGTTAATACGACAGGCAGCAAGGCCAATGATATCGAGATCACTTCCAGAGTTCTTACGATGAAGAATCTCATCGAAGAGATCAGAGAGCAGATTCAAAATCTCGTATAACGGAAGGCAGATATAAATGGCATCTGAATTTATCGACATCGGCTTTGGCAATATCGCACAGGCAGGACGCATAATCTGTGTCGCATCTGCTGAGTCTTCACCCGTAAGACGCATGATGCAGGATTCAAAAGACAGAGGAACTTTAGTTGACTGCTGTGCAGGCAAGAAGTGCAAGTCGGTCATAGTAACTGACAGCGGACTTGTTCTTACTTCCGCTTTGGCAACATCAGAGATAAAGGAGAAGCTTGGATGAAAGATCGCGGATTGATAGTGGCAGTCTCAGGTCCTTCGGGTGTAGGCAAAGGCACAGTCCTCGCACGCGTCGAAGAACTCATGGAACAGGCTGCTCCCGGCAGCGTAGGACATTCGATTTCCGTAACTACCAGAGCTCCGAGAGGACAGGAACAAGATGGCGTCGAATACTACTTCAGAACGACGGAACAGTTCGAGCAGATGATCGCAGAAGGCAAGATCGTAGAATACGACAAATACGTTGATAACTATTACGGAACACCTTCCGAGCCGCTGGAGAAAATGATCGAGAAGGGACAGGACGTCCTCTTCGACATCACAATAGAAGGGAGCCTCGCGCTCGACCGCAAATTCGGTGATGACGCGGCAACGATATTTATCCTTCCGCCTTCAATGGAGGAACTTGAACAGAGACTTCGCGGCAGAGGCACCGAGACCGAAGAGAAGATACAGCTCCGCCTGGCACAGGCAAAAAACGAGATCAAAAGAGCAGGTGAATTCGAATACATCATTACGAACGATGATCTCGAGAGAGCAGCAGGAGACATCCTGGCGATAATCAAGTCTGAAAAGCTTAGAGCTTCAAGAAATACAAACGCTTTTAAAAAATTTGAATCATAAAAGGAGAAGAGAGGTAAAAAGATGTTAACAGATCCTTCAATTGAGAAACTTAAAGAGAAGTCAGCAAGCCCTTACGACCTTACTGTTCTTGTAAGTAAGCGCGCAAGAGAATTGACAGACGGCGCTCAGCCCATGATCGACGGTGAGGGTGCAGCAAACGTTGTATCACTCGCATGCCGTGAAGTTGCAGCTGACAAGGTTGTTGCCGTTAAGGGTGACGTAGAGGATGAGGCAGTTATCCCGATCACAAGAGAAGAGAAGATCAGAAGAAGAGAAGAAGCTGAGAACAGAAGAAAGATGCTCGAAGAAGAGAGAGCAGAGAGAATGTCTGTTGCAGGCGGTCTTAATTCCAAGGGTCTTGATGATCTTATTGATGCAATCGCAGGTGGCGCTTCCGACGAGGAAGAGGAAGTCGTTTACGAAGGCGACGATGTTGATGATTCAGCAGAAGACGAAGAATAATCTCAAGGGAGAATTTGATTTAATATGGCAGTAGAGAAAACAATGGATAAGATAGTCTCTTTGGCAAAGATCAGAGGCTTCGTTTATCCCGGTTCAGACATCTATGGCGGTCTCGCAAATTCATGGGACTACGGCCCGTTAGGTGTTCAGCTTAAGAATAACGTTAAGGCAGCATGGTGGAAGAAGTTCGTCCAGGAGAGTCCTTACAATGTAGGACTTGATGCTGCGATCATCATGAATCCGAAGACATGGGTCGCTTCAGGCCATGTAGGCGGATTCTCCGATCCTCTTATAGACTGCAAGCAGTGCAAGGCCCGTCAGAGAGCTGACAACCTTGTTGAGGATTGGAACAAGGAGAACGGAATCGAGAACGTACCTGTTGAAGGTATGAGCCCTGAAGAGATGGTTGCTTACATCAGAGAGAAGAACATTCCCTGTCCTGTATGCGGCGGCCACAACTTCACGGACATCCGTAAGTTCAACCTCATGTTCAAGACATTCATCGGCGTTACTGAGGATTCCACATCTGAGGTTTACTTAAGACCTGAGACGGCACAGGGTATCTTCGTTAACTTCTCTAACGTTCAGCGTTCAGCTCGAAAGAAGATCCCCTTCGGTATCTGCCAGATCGGTAAGTCTTTCCGCAACGAGATCACACCCGGTAACTTCATCTTCCGTACAAGAGAGTTCGAGCAGATGGAGCTTGAGTTCTTCTGCGAACCCGGCACAGACCTTGAGTGGTTTGATTACTGGAAGACATTCTGCCATGACTGGCTGATCAATCTCGGTATCAAGGAGTCTGAACTCCGTACAAGAGATCACGCTAAGGAAGAGCTCGCTTTCTATTCCAGAGCAACGACAGACTTCGAGTTTGCTTTCCCTTTCACGGACTGGGGCGAACTCTGGGGTATTGCTGACCGTACGGATTACGATCTCAAGCAGCACATGGAATTCTCCAAGCAGGATCTCACATATTTCGATCCGGCTAAGAACGAGAAGTATGTTCCTTATGTTATCGAACCTTCTCTCGGTGCTGACCGTGTTACACTCGCTTTCCTCTGCTCAGCTTATGATGAGGAAGAACTCGAAGGCGGCGACGTTAGAACAGTCATGCACTTCCATCCGTTCCTCGCTCCCATCAAGATCGGCGTGCTCCCTCTGTCAGCCAAGCTCACAGACAAGGCTCAGCCCATCTTCGAGAAGCTCTCAAAGAAGTTCATGTGCGAACTCGATGACCGTCAGTCAATCGGTAAGCGCTACAGAAGACAGGACGAGATCGGTACTCCTTACTGCGTAGTCTATGACTTCGATTCTGAGACGGACGGCTGCGTAACTATCAGAGAAAGAGACTCAATGAAGAATGTCGAGTATGAACCCGGAAACATCAGATTCCCGATCGACAAACTCGAAGAATTTTTCGCTGACAAGTTCGATTTTTAATCAGATATTTCTGATACAATATTAGAATGAGTTTTCGAGCGGCCTTGTGCCCTCACGAAATTAATACAGAATCCAATAAATGAAAGGCGGATAAAAAGAATGACAAAGTACGTTTACCTGTTCACCGAAGGCAACGGAAACATGCGCGAACTCCTTGGCGGTAAAGGCGCTAACCTTGCTGAGATGACCAACATCGGTCTCCCTGTTCCCCAGGGTTTCACGATCAGCACTGAGGCTTGCACCAAGTATTATGAGGACGGTCGTCAGATCAACGATGAGATCATGGCTCAGGTCATGGAGTACATCGTAAAGCTTGAGGAGATTACCGGCAAAAAGTTCGGCGATCTCGAGAACCCGCTCCTTGTTTCCGTAAGATCCGGCGCAAGAGCTTCCATGCCTGGTATGATGGATACAATCCTTAACCTCGGTCTTAACGAGCAGGTTGTAGATGTCATTGCTACAAAGTCCGGCAACCCCAGATGGGCTTGGGACTGCTACAGAAGATTCATCCAGATGTATTCTGACGTAGTTATGGAAGTTGGTAAGAAGTACTTCGAAGAGCTTATCGACAAGATGAAGGCTGAGAGAGGAGTTAAGCAGGACGTAGAGCTCACAGCTGACGACCTCAAGGAACTCGCTTCACAGTTCAAGGCTGAGTACAAGGCTAAGATCGGTTCAGACTTCCCTACAGATCCTAAGGAACAGCTCGTTGGCGCTATCAAGGCCGTATTCAGATCATGGGATAACCCGAGAGCTAACGTTTACAGAAGAGACAACGACATTCCTTATTCATGGGGTACAGCAGTTAACGTTCAGTCCATGGCATTCGGTAACATGGGTGACGATTGCGGTACAGGCGTTGCTTTCACACGTGACCCTGCTACAGGTGAGAAGGGTCTCTTCGGTGAGTTCCTTACAAACGCACAGGGCGAAGACGTTGTTGCAGGCGTAAGAACTCCTATGAAGATCGCTGAGATGGAGCAGAAGTTCCCTGAAGCATTCGCTCAGTTCACACAGGTTTGCGAGACACTCGAGAAGCACTACAGAGACATGCAGGACATGGAGTTCACAGTTGAGCACGGTAAGCTCTACATGCTCCAGACAAGAAACGGTAAGAGAACAGCTCAGGCTGCCATGAAGATCGCTTGCGACCTCGTTGACGAAGGTATGAGAACACCTGAGGAAGCAGTTGCAATGATCGATCCTCGTAACCTCGACACACTCCTTCACCCTCAGTTCGATCCTGCAGCTCTCAAGGCAGCAGAAGCAATCGGTAAGGGACTTGGCGCTTCACCCGGAGCTGCTTGCGGTAAGATCGTATTCACAGCTGACGATGCAGTAGCATGGCATGACAGAGGAGAGAAGGTAGTCCTCGTAAGACTCGAGACATCTCCTGAAGATATCACAGGTATGAAGGCTGCTGAGGGTATCCTCACAGTACGTGGCGGTATGACATCACACGCTGCAGTAGTTGCACGTGGTATGGGTGAGTGCTGCGTTTCAGGTTGCGGCGACATCGCTATGGACGAAGCTAACAAGCAGTTCACACTCGCTGGCAAGACATACAAGGAAGGTGACATCATCTCCCTCGACGGTTCAACAGGTAAGATCTATGACGGCGCTATCGCTCAGGTAGACGCAGATCCTAACAACGGTTACTTCGGCCGCATTATGAAGTGGGCTGACGAGTTCAAGAGACTCGAAGTACGTACAAACGCTGATACACCTAACGATGCTAAGAAGGCTCGTGAGCTCGGTGCTGAGGGTATCGGTCTCTGCCGTACAGAGCACATGTTCTTCGGTGAAGGCAGAATCGACGCATTCCGTGAGATGATCTGCTCTGAGACAGTTGAAGAGCGTGAAGCTGCTCTCGAAGTAATCCTTCCCATGCAGCAGTCCGACTTCGAAGCTCTCTATGAGGCTCTCGAGGGACATCCCGTTACAATCAGATTCCTTGACCCGCCGCTTCACGAATTCGTTCCTACAGAAGAAGACGATATCAAGGCTCTCGCTGACAAGAAGGGCAAGTCTGTTGAAGACATCAAGACAATGATCTCTTCACTCCACGAGTTCAACCCTATGATGGGTCACAGAGGATGCCGTCTTGCAGTTACATATCCTGAGATCGCTAAGATGCAGACAAGAGCAGTTATCCGCGCTGCTATCAACGTAAATGCTAAGCATCCTGATTGGAATGTAACACCTGAGATCATGATCCCTCTCGTATGCGAGATCAAGGAGCTCGTAAACGTTAAGAAGGTTGTTGTTGAGGTTGCTGACGAAGAAATCAAGGCTGCAGGTGTAGCTATGTCCTACAAGGTAGGTACAATGATCGAGATCCCTCGTGCTGCTCTTACAGCTGACGAGATCGCTAAGGAAGCTGAGTTCTTCTGCTTCGGTACAAACGACCTTACACAGATGACATTCGGTTTCTCAAGAGACGACGCTGGTAAGTTCCTCACAGCTTACTATGAGTCAAAGATCTTCGAGTCTGATCCGTTCGCTCGTCTCGACCAGAACGGCGTTGGTAAGCTCATGAAGATGGCTATCGAGAACGGTAAGGCAGTACGTCCTGACCTCCACCTCGGTATCTGCGGCGAGCACGGCGGTGACCCGACATCTGTTGAGTTCTGCGACGAGATTGGTTTGGATTATGTATCCTGCTCACCTTTCCGTGTACCGATCGCCAGACTTGCAGCAGCTCAGGCTGCAATCCGCCATTCGAGGAAATAAGCCACGTAAGTCATATTACTTTATGACCTTGTATGTAACTAAAGAGGACGTAATGCGGTATTTCGCGAACGTTCCGGAGTACACAAAAGTCAATGCGTACAAGGACATGAGAATTGATATTTACATTTAATATATGCCCGAAGCTTAAGTGCTTCGGGCATATTTCTATTTCAATTAATCCATTAGGCACGAATGATATAATTAACATAACATTGGAACAGAAAGTCGGCAGTTTTATGAAATAAGATATTTGAAGGATAAACGCTTATGTGGAGAGATCTGTCTCATCAATGGCAAATAGTTTTTGAAGAAGCATGGAAGGCATTTGGCTTTGGCTCAACCCCGATAGGAGCCG
>Ga0265298_10001439_pt1 | contig 35293 bp, 27 predicted proteins | sample AusTroGonzalo_MG_3_FD_193486 | JGI IMG/M metagenome (GOLD analysis project Ga0265298, IMG submission 193486) | Bovine rumen microbial communities from tropical cattle in Woodstock, Queensland, Australia - Gonzalo_01 | ecosystem: Host-associated > Mammals > Digestive system > Stomach > Rumen ...
AATATCATTATCAATGACAATTATTGTTTTGCTCAATATCTGTTCGGAGTCGGAGATGATAGCGACGGAGATGGAATAATTGATATATGCGACAATTGCCCAAATGTTTACAACCCATATCAAGTAGATTTGGATTCAGATGAAGTGGGTGACGTATGTGATAATTGTTTTGGTATTCAGAATCCACGAATAGAATATAAATTGGACAGCGAATTTATTCTTGCCACATCAAACAATCCTAGTCATAACGGAGCAATGGCAAAAAACATTGGCATTCTGGAGAGGACTTCAATTATTAATATCAAACCTCTTTTGGCAACTATAAATATAAATAATAATATTGAATTGCATCCAATCAAAATTCCGATGAAATCAGTCTACAGAATGCAGCCTGACAGTGATTTGGATGGAATAGGTGATGCCTGTGATTATAAAACATCGGGGGCATATCCTGAAACAGATGAAAGACTTGGTTTTGCCAACAGTAGAATAACAGATATAAAAGGTGATGACTGGCAACTTAATGCTTCCCCCAGGACATTGATAAAGTGGGAATTTAACAAGTATGCAAGCATTGAATTGGTTATGCCTTGGTGGAGCGGACGAGATACAGCATATTGTACAGATACAATGGTTACAGACACTGGTAATCCCAACGATGCTGTTTATAAAGGAAGCGAGTGCAACGCTGCTGTACATTATTGTGCTGTTTCATCAAGATTCAGTTACCTTTGGGGAACTCGAGGCAATTGTTCAACCTCGGAAAAAGAAGGAGAATCTTTTATTTCGAACAAAAATTTTGGTTATAGTCACGGAAGTGATGATTTTTCAGAGGACTCTATTTTAAGTTGGAGGAGAAGAATTTCAATTGTTGAATCATCAAGCGATTTAAATTTTTCTTCCTTGATTCCGGTCTCAGATCCGCTGATTCCAAGAAATATAGGAAGCAATGAAAGTGATCCGAACAATGATGCGGCAAGAAAACCCGTTAAAGTCAAAAATTCATCAGGCGGAAAAGCAAGATGGAACTGGCGAAAAGACTGGTATGAATCGAACAACTGTTTGAATAATCCTGACCGCACTATTTGCCATAGCATTATCAACGGTGGTGATTATGATGTGGAAAACACAATGTATTACGCGCTTTCGACAAGTATTCTGCCGATAAACAATAATACTGAGCTGGAGGATATTCCATCATATATAATCACCGAAGCCGATGATTCTGATGCATTGGAAACAAATGACGAAGACATGTTGGAAACAAACGATGATGACATTGATAACAATATTGCCATCAATGATGCTTACTTCCCGCCGACAAATACCAACAAATTTGCCCGTGCGGCGAGATACAACATCGAGCCAATTAAACTCAACTATCACACAAAAATGTTTACTCCGCCGGTTCCGGATCCGATAGATCTGCCTGAAATGGAACTTTGCCCTTCGTGCTACTATGATATTCCTATCAAATTCATTGAAATGACAGAGATTTATCCTTATGATTATGTTTCAAGGTATATGCTCGCAAAAGATTTCGAGAACAATGTCGTGCTTCAAAGCCAGAGGCTTGTTATTCCGAATAATCTTGTCTTATCCAGTGAGGTAACGCCCTCAGAAATAATGGGCGTATTGAGTGACGGAAATGAATATTTCCTTGCTTTGAATACTGGAAACAGCGGCGCAGACTGGAACAAACTCGGTGTTATTGAAAACTGGGACGACAACATTGTTTCAATGAGTTTAGTCAAAACCGCTTCGGCAAATTTCTTCATTGCGGAAAGAAGAGATCAGACGAAACACCTTTACGCAATCGAATCTGCAAGCGAGGTTCCGCAGGTTCTCAATAATTTGAACGAGCTGCCGGAACTTGTTTACAATCTGCTTGATTTGGGTGCTGTTTCAGTCAGCGGAGATCCGGTAAAACTCGTTTATCTGAATGGCAAACTTTATCTTATGGAGCAGAGTGCGGCTAACTTCAAAATGTATTCCTACAACGGATCCAATTTTGTAGAAATTCAGGGAAATATGCCGCCGCGGAGAAACATTCTTAACGTTGCGACCTCAGGCAAATACATGTTCCTTGCAGGTGGAACGGATTTCAGCAGCAATGCGCTTTCCGATTTGTGGCGCTTCGATTCCGAAACAGATACATGGACACTTGTCACAAATACACTGCAGGGCGATTTCCGCAAAGTTATCATGCAGGAAGTTGACGGCGAAATTATTGCATTCAATCCGGTAATCAACGGCAACAGAACTTTCCCGGCCTTTGAATTTGTGAATGCAGAACTTATTGAAAATATTACCATTTCGCATTTCACAATTCCTGTTCCGTATGATGAATTATTAAATGGCCGCTACTGCATGAAAGAAACCGGCACAACCCTTCAAGGCGGTCTTGAAATGAGCGGCGAATGTGTTCCTTTCACCCATCCGTGGTATAAGTCACTTTCAGCCGGAACAACTGTGGACAGCGTTGCAGGAAAAGGAAACAGGCTTTATGTCGGAACCAATGATTCGATCAGAATTTACGACATTTCCGATGCGAACACTTTCACGCTTGTTTCAACGTTCTCAACCAACAATGCGAGAGTTTATGACATGGAAATTGAAGGAGACATCCTTTTTGCAGCGACATCAAAAGGACTTTACAAACTCGATGCAAGCGATCCTGATGAACTCGAGCAGATACTTTTCATTTCGACAGGCTCAACGAACCAGTATGAGATCGAGCTTTATGACGGAAAAGTCTATGTCGGGGACGACTACGGCATCAAAATCAGAGACAAAGAGACACTTAGTGTCCTTTCTTCCGCAAACAGCGGCGCAGTTTATGATTTTGCAATTGAAAACGGCGAAATAGCAATGTTCCGAAGTTCTTTCTGGAACTCGGGAATCCAGTTCAGAGACGCCGAAACCCTTGTCGAAACGGCGTATGACTACACTTCATGCTACGATGCAGAAATTGAGACTTATAACGGTAAATTCTATCTTGCCTGTGACAACTACACATACAATTTTGAAGCAAATAACGGATATATCTATTTCACTCAGCTCTCTGGCGATAAACGCGAGTTGCAGGAAGTTTATACCTACAACGGATATACCTATATTCCTGACGGAAACTCGATCAAACTTTCGACTCACGAAGATGTTCCCGCCCTCTGCGGCAACGGCATAGTCGAAGGCGATGAAGTCTGCGACGGAGGCCAGATCGACTGTGATGAACTGGATTCAAGTTATGTCAGCGGCATAGCAGCCTGCAATTCTACATGCGACGGATATGTTCTCGACAATTGCACCGCAGGAAACGGCGGTGACGGGTGGTAAAAAACACTTTACCCAGCAATCTTGCAACTTTCTTTTTTAATAGTATATTTCGCCGTTAAAAACCTGTTTTGGAGGAAAAAATGCTCAATAATTTCGACATTTCGAATGCAATGACGATCAAACTTGACCCGGTTCTTCCCGAATATCCGAAATTCGTAGAAGGGATCAGACGCGCTCCGAAAAGAGAGCTCACTCTCACGAAAAACGAGATCGAACTTTCGCTGAGAAACGCTCTCCGCTATGTTCCGGAAGAGCTTCACGAAGCGCTTGCTCCCGAATTTCTTGAAGAACTTCTCACCCGCGGCAGAATTTACGGCTACCGCTTCCGTCCAGAAGGCAAGATCTGGGGAAAACCGATCGATTCATACAAAGGAAACTGCATCGAAGGCAAAGCTTTCCAGGTAATGATCGACAACAACCTCGACTTCGCGACTGCGCTTTATCCTTATGAACTCGTAACTTACGGCGAAACCGGCCAGGTCTGCCAGAACTGGATGCAGTACCGCCTAATCAAAAAATATCTTGAAGTTTTGACCGATGAACAGACGCTCGTTCTCCACAGCGGACATCCGCTCGGCCTTTTCAAATCGCACAAAAGAGCTCCGCGTGTCATCACGACGAACGGACTTATGGTCGGACTTTTCGACGATATGCAGAACTTCAACCGCGCAGCTGCACTCGGTGTCGCTAACTACGGCCAGATGACTGCCGGCGGCTGGATGTATATCGGTCCGCAGGGAATCGTTCACGGCACATACAACACGATCCTCATCGCAGGAAGAATGAAACTCGGTGTTCCGTGGGACGGCGACCTTCGCGGCAAACTCTTCGTATCCAGCGGTCTCGGCGGCATGAGCGGCGCACAGCCGAAAGCAGTGGAGATCGCGAAAGGTGTCGGTATTTTCGCCGAAGTCGACGCTTCCAGGATCGAGACAAGACATTCGCAAGGCTGGGTTTCGCTTGTTACAGACAGCGCTGAAGAAGCTTTCAAAAAAGCGTTCGAATACATCGAAAAGAAAGAGCCCATTAGTATCGCTTACCACGGCAACATCGTCGATCTGCTTGAATACGCCGACTCCAAAAACATCCACATCGACCTTCTCAGCGACCAGACAAGCTGCCACGCAGTCTACGAAGGCGGCTACTGCCCGGCAGGGATCACGTTCGAAGAGAGAACGGCACTTCTTGCAAACGACAAACCGAAATTCCGCCAGCTTGTCGACGCGACGCTGCGCAGACACTTCGAAGTCATCAAAAAGCTCGTCGCAAAAGGAACATACTTCTTCGATTACGGCAACTCATTTATGCGTGCTATCTTTGACGCAGGTGTCAAAGAAATTTCCAAAAACGGAAAAGACACTTTCGAAGGCTTCATCTGGCCGAGCTACGTCGAAGATATCCTTGGCCCTGAACTTTTCGATTACGGTTACGGCCCGTTCCGCTGGGTATGTCTCAGCGGCAAAGAGAGTGACCTTGCAAAGACCGACGAAGCTGCTGCAGAAGTCATCGCACACTGCAGACCGGTGCTTCGTTATCAGGACAAGGACAACTACCACTGGGTAAAAGACGCGATGAAAAACAAACTCGTCGTCGGAACTCAGGCAAGGATCCTTTATCAGGATGCGGCAGGAAGAACGCAGATCGCAAAGAAATTCAATGAAATGGTCCGTGAAGGTATCGTCGGCCCCATCATGCTCGGACGTGACCACCACGACACAGGCGGCACAGACAGCCCGTACCGCGAAACATCGAACATCAAGGACGGTTCCAACATCATGGCAGATATGGCGACCAACATTTTCGCCGGCAACTGCGCAAGAGGCATGAGCCTTGTAGCACTTCACAACGGCGGCGGCGTAGGAATCGGCAAATCGATCAACGGCGGCTTCGGAATGGTCCTTGACGGCTCCGAAAGAGTTGACGCGATACTTGACATCGCATTCCCGTGGGACGTCATGGGTGGTGTTTCAAGAAGAGCGTGGGCAAGAAACGAGCACTCGATCGAAACCGTTGTCGAATACAACAAAAACAACGAGCACAAAGACCACCTCACCCTTCCCTACATCGTTAATGACGAACTTATCGCGAAAGTTATGAAAGCGGTCAAATAATGCGCGAACTCAGAAATCTTCTTGAATCTCTCTACAAAAAGCTCAATAAAAGAGGTCTTGTTGATCCTGACCCGCTGAAATTTCTGTATGATTACCCTAAGACCAAAGACCGTGAAATTATTGGTATTTTAGCTTCTTCAATAGCTTACGGCAGAGTCGCTCAGATACTCAAATCGATCGATAAGATCCTCCTTCCGATAGAAGGAAAACCGTTCGATTTCGTCACTTCGCACAGCGAAAAAGATTTTCTCAAAATATACAAAGGTTTTGTCCACCGCTTCACGACTGACGAGGATCTGGCGAAACTTTTCCGCGGAATGAAGCATGTTCTCCGGGAATACGGAAATTTCGAGAATTTATATCTCTGCGGAGTCGAAAAATTCGTTGACGAGATGAATCTTTCGCAAAAATCTTATCTTATCCCTTCTCCTGCCGACGGTTCGGCGTGCAAAAGGCTCAATCTCTTTTTCCGCTGGATGGTTAGGTGTGACGAGGTCGATCCCGGCGGCTGGACAAAAACAAAAGCTGCCAACTTGGTAGTTCCGCTCGATACACATGCCTTCAAAGCGGCGAAGATCCTCGGTTTTACCGAAAAAAAGGCACCGAATTACAAAGCCGCTCTCGAGATCACCTCGCATTACGCCGAGATCGCACCGGAAGATCCGGTCAAATATGATTTTGCCCTTACCCGTTTCGGGATCCGCGACGATATGACTTTCGATGATTTCAGGCTGGAAGTGGAAAAATTTTCATCGTAATCTTTCTATTGTCATCTTTTTAAGTAAAATACTCTGTTTTTTGTATTTTTATATCAGATTCCGAGGTTTTCATGGTTTTCAGCAGCCCTATATTTTTATTTATTTTTCTTCCTTTTGTGTGGATTCTCCACGCGATGCTTCCTGAAAAATTCCGCAAAGCATTCCTGCTTCTGGCCAGCCTGATATTCTACATATACGGTGAAGGTCTATTTGTCATGCTCATGGTTGTGACGATCCTCGCCGCGCATATTTCGATACTTCTGATACACAGACTGGAGCACCACAAAACTGCAGTTGCCGTGACAGGTTCTATCGTTTCACTCTTGGTACTTCTTATTTTCAAGCACATGAACTTTTTCACCACTCAGCTCGCCCATCTTTTTGCTCTTTTCTCTTCGGTTAAGATAACGCCTACCAATTTTCACCTGCCGCTCGGAGTATCGTTTTTCACATTCCAGGCAGTATCCTGCATAATCGATTTTTACAGAAATCCTGCAGAAAAAGAGCCTAAATTCATTGATACCGCGCTTTACATTGCCTTCTTTCCGCAGCTTGTCGCAGGTCCTATCGTACGTTACGACAACTTCATTCCGCAGCTTAAATACAGGGCGGTGCACTATGCCGCATTTCTTTACGGACTGAAGCGTTTTGCATACGGTTTCGCGAAAAAAGTGCTGATTTCCAACAATCTCGCCCCGGTCGTTGACAAAATCTATTCGATGGACACATCTACTATGGGGATCGATGTGGCGTGGGCCGCGACATTCGTCTTCATGGTAGAGCTTTACTTCGATTTCTCCGGTTATTCCGACATGGCGATCGGTCTGGCGAGAATGTTCGGTATAAAAATTCCCGAAAACTTCACATATCCTTTCACTGCGACCTCTCTCGGAAATATGTGGCGCAAGTGGCACATTTCGCTTTCAACGTGGTTCCGGGACTACATTTATATTCCGCTCGGCGGCAGCAGAAAAGGCGATTTCAGGGCAATCGTCAATCTCTGGCTCGCTTTTCTTGCCTGCGGATTGTGGCACGGAGCCGCGTGGAACTTCATTTTCCTCGGCGCACTTTCTGCTTTTTTGATCACTATAGAGAGGCTTTTCAAAAAATACTGTCCTTACAGAAATACTGTGCTGGCGCATCTTTACGCAAAAATGATCGCGTTACCGCTGTTTTTCATTTCGGTAAAGGTCGATTCTGTCGCTTATTATTTCGGAGTCGTCAAGGCAATGTTTGTTCCGAACACCTCTGCAACAGTTTCAATGATGCAGATTTTTGACGCGAAATCATTTGTTGTTTTTGTCGCAGGCTGCATATTCGGATTCCCTGTTTACAGAGTTATCACCGATAAATTCGGAAAATCGAAGGTGTTCAGGTGGCTGGAAGCGGCATTTCTTCTCGTCCTCTTCGGAGCGGCACTTTCCAGCAGCACGATGGTCTTCTCGGATCCTTTCTTCTATTTCAGGTTCTAAATGCGTATAAGGCGGATCGACAAAATAAATTCTCCCGGATTGTTCTGCGCCGTGTTTTTATTCCTGTCCCTTTACTACCTGATATCAGAAGCGGCATTGGAAAGTTCCGTTTTCAGCAATGCAACAAATGAATCCGACTACTACGCATCGATCGTTTTTTCCGAAAAAGACTGGGAAACAGCCCTTAAATTCAGAAAAGATCTGCTTTCGCTGGGTGAAAGGCGCGAAATTGTTCCAGGAACGCTTTTTTACAAGTACAAACCTGCAAAAACGGAGAGTTTTAACCTGAATTCGTTCGGATACCGCGGAGACGAGATAAAACCTAAGGAAAAAGACGAGTTCCGGATAATAATTTTCGGTGATTCCAGAATTTTCGGGAGCCTGCTAGCCGATGAAAATACGATCCCTGTCGCTCTTGAAAAAAATCTGAGAGAAACTTTTCCCGATAAAAATATAAAAGTTCTCAATTTCGGTGTCGAAGGACTTACGCTGCAGCGGACAGCCGATGCGGCAAAGCATTACTACAAAGAGCTTGAGCCTGACATCGTCCTTTTGTACAGCGGAGCCAACGATATAAACGAAGCATACATGACCGGTTGGAAAGAGTGGGAACCTTTTGTAGAAAATGCGCCGCTTCCGCCCGCTTTCGGAGAGAAGCCCGACGAGCAGCTTACCGCGAAGATCAAGCTCCTGAACACTATAAAACTCTCTCTCATAAACGACTTTTCAGAATTTGAAAAAATGTTTTCCAAAACAGATTTTGCAGCCGGTGAAATTCCTTCAGACAAGGTTGAGAACCTGAATTCCTTTATAAAAAAATTCCCTGAAAAAGTTGAAGAACTCTGCAACTATTTCAATGACCGCGGAGTATATGCCGCATACATCATTTCGCCGGTCGCCCAGTTAAACAAACCGCTTACGGAGATAGAAAGGCATCTTCTTTTCAGGCACGAATCATTTTCGCCCGGATTGAACCTTTTTACGCAGCGCAGTGAAGAGGGGATCGTTAAAGCTCTGACAAAAAAGGAGAATATCAGAGTTATAGACCAGAGCCGGGTTTTTGAAGGAATAAAAGATACTGTTTACTACGACGGGGTGCACTATACGCCGGAAGGCTCAAGGCTGCACGCCGAAAAACTCTCAGAAGAACTTACTGTAATTATTAAAGAAATACAGAACAAAAATGCAGAAAAGAATTGATAAAATAAACTCTGCCGGCAAACTGCTTTTGCAGCTTCTCTGTATCGCCGCATATTTCGTTTTTTCGGAATTCGTTCTCAATTTCACGATATTCAAAGGGGCAAACAACGATTTCGACTACTACAGAAATCTCGTTTTTTCTAAAAAAGAATCGGAAAATGCCGAAAAATTCAGGCGCGATATCATAAGCCTTGGGGAAGAACGCCAGACGAGCATTCCCGGAACGATAATTTTCAAGTACAAACCGGCTGTAAGGGAGAGTTTCACCATTAATTCCGACGGATTCAGAAATCAGGAATTCCGTGAAAAAGGTGCAGATGAATTCAGGATCGCGGTCTTCGGCGATTCCAAGATATTCGGCTTCGCAGTTCAGGATGAAAGCACGATCCCTTCGATAATCGAAAAAAATCTGCGTACGCACTTTCACAAGAATATAACGGTCCTGAATATGGGAGTCGAAGGTCACGATCTGCAGAGAGAATTTGCAACGGCTCAGTTTTATCTGGAAAAAATAAAACCTGACATGGTCGTATTCTATTCGTGGGTAATAGACCTTCAGTCGGCTTTTGATGCAGGCAACATTGAATGGGAACCGTTTAAAGGAGATGAAAAGCTCATTCCGGGAATCGAATTGAAGGATGAAGACAAGACGATTTACGATAAAGTCAGACTTCTGAACACTTTGAGACAGACATATCTCAGCGATGCCGAAAAACTTGTGCGGCGCATGTCCGGCAGCAACATTCCGGCATTTCCGATCCCGCCGCAGAAAATCACCTATGCCGAACAGTTTCCTGAAGTCTATCTCGGCAGGATGAAGGAAGCCACGGCCTTTTTCGACCAAAAAGGGATAGTGTCGCTTTTCTTTCTACAACCTCTGATCCAGATAAAAAATCCGTTGAGCAACAACGAAGAACTGCATCTCTACAGAAATGAAATGTATTCACCCGGAATAAACCTCTTTGCACTGCGCTGCATCGAAGGGGTAAAAAAAGCAATGGAAAAAGGCGATTACGGCAAAAACATAATAGACCACAGCGACATCTTCCACGGCATGCTGGACACTGTTTTCTACGACGGAATACACTACACGCCGACGGCTCTCAAAATCGAAGCTGACAACATGAGTGAAGAGATAATAAAAATTCTGGAAGCGGGGAAATATCTTGAAGAAAAGTAAACGCATCGACAGGATCAGATCTTTAAAAGGTATTTTCATCACACTTTTGTCGTTGTTTATCCTGTTTGCGGCTTCAGAATTCGTTCTGCGCACCTTCACATCTTTCGGAGATACACTCAACAATATAGAATACTATGCAAGCATTTCTTTTTCGGAAGACGAGATGAAAACGGCGATGAAGGCAAGAGAAGATCTTGCTTCAATTGGCAGAAGAGTCGTCGGAGTCCCCGGAACAATTATATACCGCTACAAAAAGGCACGGACAGAGAGCTTCAACTTCAACTCGTTCGGCTTCCGCGGTGAGGAACCTCAGAAAAAAGAGAAAAACGAATACCGTATAGGACTTTACGGAGATTCGAGGATCCTCGGGATCTATCTCGCTGAGAAAAATACGATCCCTTTTGTAGTTCAGAAAAGACTGCAGGAGGAATTTCCGGATAGAAAAATCACCGTTTTCAATATAGGGATCGAGGGAACTGAACTCATGCGGGAGATCCCTTTTGCAGAACTTGAAAGCGAGAATCTGGAACTCGACATGGCGCTGTTCTATTCCGGCACAGGTGACGTGAACTACAGTTTTGAACGCGGAAATATCGACCATCCGCCATTCAAGACGGAAGAAGAGGTGGTCCAGGGAGTGATAGAAAATCTCGAAGCAGACAAAAAGAAGTCCTTTTTTCAGCGCAGTGCTCTCGTCAAGGTTATAAAAGAGGCTTTCTGGAGTGATTCCGCTCAAAACATGGTATCGTTTGAAAAAGAAGATGGGTTCCGTCCTTTGATCCCTGAGTTCGAGGCAAGAGCTGATGAATTAGTCGCAAAATTGAAGGCAAGGATGAAAAAAGCGTCTGATCTGCTTGCCGCAAAAGGGATAAAAACTGTCTTCGTCTTCTCTACTTTCCTGCAATCGAAAGAATTCTGGAGCTCGACAGAACACAACCTTATCTACAGAAACGAGATCGCAGTACCGGGACTAAACAGTTATGTCCTGCGCTGCGTGGAAGGAATGTCGGAAAGTGAAGATCCTGTAATATTCAATCACTCCTATGTTTTTGACGGTTATTCGGATACGATGTTCTATGACGGAGTCCACTTCACTCCGACAGCTTCACGTATTGTCGGAAACGATGTAGCCGAGAGGCTCATCCCGCTTTTGAAGGAATATTTGAAGCAGGAATCGAATTAGATTTCTTCGCCGTTTCTCTTGGCAAACATATTTATCAGAGCCCCTGTCGGGCAGAAAAAACGGCACCACGGACGGCTTATAAACAGCGAAACAGTCAGAAACAATGCGGCTATGACGAGAGCCGGAACTGCCGCAGCTTCGAATTTGAACGCGCTGAAAGGCTCGAACATAGTGAAATCTTCAACGACTTTGAAAATCATCAGAATATAAATCGCAACAAGCAGAACGACTTTAAAAATCATAACTCCTTTCATGAATTTCTGCGGAAAACTTTTCTTCGGAAGCGGGATTTTTCCCAGAAGTTCCTGCATCGCACCGAAAGGGCAGACAAAATTGCAGTAAAAATTTCTGCCGAAAATTATCGGAAGCAATAGTGCCGCACTCAGAATTACAAGCGGAACAATCGTGACATTTCCGCTTATGATCCAGTTTTTGAAAGATTCGAAGGAAAGCGCGGAACCGCCGATGAAACCAAGGATCACGACTAAAACTGCAAGATGAAAAATTCTGAATTTTGCAGTTTTCTGCGGAAAGAAAAATGCGAAAAGCGAGTAGGCGAGAATTACAAAAACCGCGATTTTAAGCCAAAACGGTGTCGAGTCTTCGGAATTCGCCGCGATTTCCATGCCGCTGTATTTCGAAAGATTGAGTGCCACCATCGATTTTATCGCAGTCGTTGACATCGTGGCGCCGCTTACCGTATCGACATCGGCTTTCGCCGCTTCTTCAACGCTGAGACCGTTCCATTTTTTGAAGAAACCTTCCCCTCTCACACGCTCGATAAACCCGACTGATTCGTAGTTTTCACCGAGCTCGATTCCTGCGATTTTTCCCTCAGGCGAAATGCCGACGACGGCTCTCAGATTTCCTCCGAAACCGGCAATGCTTGTTTCATCAGGCTTTGCGTAAAGCACTCTTCCGAGCGTGTTCCCGGAAGCATCGGAAACATTAAAAACGCACTCTGAACCGGTTTTTTCGAAAGTTTCGGCAGTCTTGAAAATCTGTTTTGCCGCATCTTTATCAAGGCTGCAGTCATCGGTTTTTGGCTCCGCAGGTTTGTGAAGAACAAAAAATGCCGCGGCAAAAGCCAGGATCACGGCTATTATCCTGAAAATACGGAAAAATTTTTTCATGGTTAACCCCTTGCTTTCGAATTTAATCGTCGGTCTTGACTACACCGTCGCCGTAGATGGTTTTGAAATCGTTTTTCATCGAAATAATCGTGTAGCCTTTTTCTTCCCACTTGGCTTTGCGCTTGTTTGTTTCGGTCATGTCAGCGTGGTCGCGCTCGGTGTCGTCCGCGATCAGCATGAAAGCCATTGCCTTGTATTTGTTGTTGGTTACGGTGTATTCGTGCATACTCGTATCTCCGCTGCTGTTTCCGAATGAAAGCACGGGCTGCTTGCCGATCTCCTGAGCGATATTGAAGACTTTGTTCATTTTGAGGTTTTTGAGCCAAAGTTCGCCGCTTCTGACGAGTTTGTCTTTTCCGGCAGCGTTGAACTGATAGTCAAGTCCGTCCTTGCCTGCCTGATTGCTTGCAACAAGCGTCACATCCATGCCGATAACCTGATTTTCAGGGATGTTGAGCGCTTCGCAGGCTAGAGCGCGGCAGAGCATTCTGTCGGAACCGCTCACAATATAAGTGGTGAAACCGTTATTTTGAAGATATTTCACGACTTCGATCATCGGTTTGTAAATTGAATTTGCGTAGGTAAGTCCTTTAAAACCCCGTGCCTCACGCTTTAAAAACGTTTTGACGTAGGCGATGAACTCGTCCGGAGTCAAACCTTCGAACGCCTTTGCCTGGGCTTTTCCGTGCACGAGGTCAAAGTGATCGACGGCAGGAGTTTTGTATTTTTTGCCCGATTCCCGGATCAGATTCGCGACTTCCTTGAGTTCGTCGCTTGCGATATCTTTGTATGCCGGATCATCCAGACAGCGGTATTCGAGCAGCAGATACTCGATGTATTCAGGAAAAAGCTCGCCACACAGCGTTCCGTCCATGTCAAAGACTGCGATCCTGTCTTCGACCGGAATGAAATTTTCCGATTTTTTGTCAGTTACAGCTGCGACATAGTTTTGAAGCGCGCTGATCGATTCGCATTCGTTCCACAGCTCGAACGGATTCTTTGACTGTTCCGTTGTTTTTTCACCGCATCCCGAGAAAATGAAAATCGAAAAAATGATAAAAATAAAGCAGAATTTTTTCATTAATATTCCTCCTGAAAATCAAAACTACAAAAGCGGTGTCATGTAAAGCGGCAGATAAAGAATTCCGTTTTTTTCCGTAACATCCGATGTGTGCAAAACGATCGGTGATGCAACCTGTTCCGCATATTTTGCCGAAAATTTTTCAAGCGAAGTTGTTGTGTACCTGGTTGACGATTTCACTTCAACCGGTGAGATATTGTGTCTGTTTGTGAGAGCGGGTTTCTGCACGAGAAAATCTATTTCCATGCGCTCAGCGGCATCGCTTTTTGAATAAGACGAATAAAAGTAAAGTTTGTGACCGGCAGCACTGAGCATCTGGGCCACAATGTTTTCGACAAGCATTCCTTTATTTATCTCAAGTTTGTCAAGCAGAAGTTTACTGTAAAGTTTTTCTACGGCTATAGTTTTTTCATCGAAAGTATGCGAAATCAGAAGCCCCGTATCTGTCATATAACATTTGAGTGAAACAATGTCTGTTCTCATTTTGAGACCGACTGTCGGTTCTGTCACGCCGTAGCAGATGTTGACGATTTTTGCGTCAGACAGCCAGAAAAACGAGCTTTCATAACTGCGGTAGCGCGCCGTTCCTGAAATATCGGAAAGCCTGAACCGTTTTTCGTGCCGCTGCAACTCGGCAGGAATCCAGTCAAAAATGCTTTTGACTTTGGTTTCGTATCCTGCTGCATATTTTTCTATGTCGGCGCGGTATAAAGCCAGAATATCGCGTTTTACCGAATCGACTTCATCGAAATTTTTTGTTTCGGCAAAAGCGAGTACGGCCTGAGGCATTCCGCCTACAATCATATACTGGCGGAAAAGATCCATTGTTTTGCGGTGCACCGGACCTAACGGCTGCCTGTGTTCGAAACAGTATCTTATGAACGGCATTGTCGTTTCGTCGCCCAAAGCCCAGAGAAATTCCTCAAAATCCATCGGATACATCGGAATCCTGTGCTCTTCGGAAGGAATGACTATATCCTTGACATTGCGGTCGATACTGACAAGCGAGCCTGTCTCGATATAGTCGAATCTGCCGTCCGCAACAAGGTATTTGATCGCAGCTCTCGCCTTCGGATAAAGCTGGACTTCGTCAAAAATTATGAGGGAATCACGCTCGTAAAGCCTTGTTCCGAAATAAGTCGAAAGCTGCATAAAAAACATATCAAGATTGTGAAGATACTCGTCAAATATTTCAATAAGACGTTTGTCGGCGTGGTTGAAATCAACGAGAATGTAGGATTTATACTCGTTCTTGGCGAATTCTTCTGCGATATAGCTTTTGCCGATACGCCGTGCACCGTCAATCATTATCGCCGTTTTACCGCGTTTTTTCTGCTTCCATTGAAGCAGCTCGTCATAAATTTTTCTTCTCATTCCGCATTCTCTTTTTGCACGATTCCTAAAGATCAAAAATGCCAAATTTGCACGATTCCGCGACTTTGGAATGGTGAAAACTGCACGATTCCGCGAGATGATAGGTGAAAAAGGGGCTTTTTCAAGTTTTTTCGTATAAAGAAGGATTTATTTTTCCTTTTTACTGCTCTTTCGTCCGAAATTATATCCTACTCTTATCGAGGGTTCTAAATACGCAGTTTCATGCGCCAGTGAAATGCCGTAGGTCAGTTCGGCGACAATATACCAGTTGTCAGTGATGAAGCGGCCGAAGCGGATTTCCAGCGGAATGAAAAGATCCATGTCCACAAAACCCATGCCGGTACACGGAGCGACACCGAGGATGAACGGTCTTTTCTGTAAGTCGCCGATTTCTGCTAAAAAGCCTGCCGAAAATCTGAAGGGATAGTAATAACGGTCATACTCGCTGTAAGGGTGAAGTGCTCCCATAACACCACCGCCAAGATTGAAATAGAATCCGACAGCAAGGTTGTTTTTCACCGGATGTGCATAGTCAAAGCCGAGGTGTATGTTAATGCCCATTGCTTCAAGGTCATAAACTTCAAAAGGCAGACCAGCTCCGCCGCTCATGCCGATGAGTTTCGGGGAAGTTTCGGTCTGTGCAAACACGGAAAGAGCTGTGAAAAGGAGCATAACAATCAGTATGATCTTATTTTTCATGTTACTCTCCCTCGTTTTCAGTTTCATCTGATCCGCCGATCAGTTCTTTGTGATTTAGCAGGATCTCCTTTGCGGTCCCTTTTTTGTCGGCAAATTCGAACATCGCCATCGCATACCATTTTTCATAATCGGGAGCCCAGTAGCGGATGCCGGCCAGACCGTATTCTCGGCCCCATTCGATCACGTCGGCGTAGATTTCAGCCTGACCGTGCTGGTTGTGTTTGTAGTTCTTTAACTTTTTGTTCCAGCCTGCGAACGGACCTTCCATTTTGCCCGACGGATAAGCGAATTCGGCAATAAAAACCGGAACACCGAGTTCATGGTTTATGCGCACGACCGTTCTGGTGAGCATATCCCATCTGTCTACTGCCATTGAGGATGCGCTCGGATAGTAGCTTATGCCCGCCACATCGACCTTGTAGCCGTTTTCAGCCAGCGTTTTAAAGAAAGAGACGGTCGCGCGGGGAGTGGAAACTACAGTCGCGATATGAGTCGAGAATTTTACGTTTGCCGCATCGATCCCAAGTTTTTCATAAGCGCTCAGAACGCCTTTTTTCGTGGCTGCCAGCACGCGAGCCTCGTCTTTCCAGATGTTTTCCTTGAGCCACCATACCGAAAATACAGAGCCGGTGTATTTTTTTATATCGGAAATCCCTTTTCCGGTAGCGGCAAAACCGAAGTTCGCCTCGTTGCCGAGATTCCAGTTGTTTATCGTGCAGCCGGTAGTGAGCAGTTCCTCCGCGACAAAAGCAGAGTAAGCTTCCATCACGGTGCAGGCCTCGTCCACTGATAGATCCGACCACTCTTTGCCGTTCTGCAGAGCATAGATTTCGGGATATTCCTCGAAACGCGGCTCCTGCTGCTTGTCCATATCCATGTAGGTGTAAGCCCCCATGATTTCGGGATTTATCGGAATATCCAGCCCGGCTGCGATTTTGCAGAGTTCTATCGCCTGATCGAATGTATGCACGTTGGCGTTCTCGTCTTCCTTGCCGTCAACAGTGTTGTCCAGAGTAACGCCGTCTTCCTTGTATGTCTTGTGACGCTTTGTGGCGATTCGCACGAACATCTCGGTCGAACCGAGGTCGCGGTAAATGGCTTGCAGCTCTGCCGGTGTTGTTGCCGTTTTATCGCCGATAACAAATGAATAGCCGTCTTCGAACTGATTGAGGGTAAACGGGCTCAGCGAAAGCGCCACACGGAAAGGGTCAGTGTTCATCGGCGTGTATTCAAGTTCGCAGGATGTGCAGATGAGAGCCGTAAACACAATAAGTAGAATACAGAAATAACTGCTGATTTTTTTCATGTCTTGTAATCTCGAAAATGTTAATTTTTCTTATTTTCTCTGTTGAATGCGACAACTATGCCGCGGAGCAGGTCGGAATGGTATTTTGAAAGGGAATCTTTCTGGAAACGCCATGACCAGTTCTGCGGTCCTGTCGTTCCGGGAACGTTGAAACGGCAGTCTCCTCCCCAGCCGAGGACATCCTGAAGCGGGAAAAGTGCTTTTTCCGCGACAGATGACATCGCAAGTCTGATCATTTTCCAGTGGATGTCGTCGCCGTTGCTTCCTAAATAGTGGGTCACAAACGATTTCGCGCCGTCGGAAAGCGACCAGAACCAGCCGACAGTCGTGTCGTTGTCATGCGTTCCGGTGTAGCAGACGCAGTTTGTCGTATTGTAGTTGTGCGGCAGAAATTCGTGGTCAGTCCCTTCGTAAAAAGCGAACTGAAGCACTTTCATTCCTGCAAATCCGCAGGTCTCGCGGAGTTTGATAACATCGGCATCGATATCTCCCAGATCTTCCGCGACGATAGGGATCTTCCCCGCTTTTTTGAAGAGTGTTTCAAAAAGTTTTTCGCGCGGTCCTTTTTCCCAGTGACCGTTTTTAGCCGTTGTTTTGGTTGCGGGAACGGACCAGTATGCGCTGAAACCGCGGAAATGGTCGAGACGGAGAATATCGTAAAGTTTCAGATTATGCAGAAAGCGGTCGATCCACCACGAAAAATCCTCTTTTTCAAGCACTTTCCAGTCATAGAGCGGATTTCCCCAGAGCTGCCCGTCGGCGCTGAAATAATCCGGCGGAACACCTGCTACTTCCGACATAACGGCGTCACTCATCTTGAAAATATGCTGGTTCGCCCAGACATCGGCACTGTCGAAAGAGAGGAAGATCGGAATATCACCCATGATTTCGATATCTTTTTCATTTGCGTAGGTTTTAAGTTTTTTCCACTGCGAAAAGAAGATCCACTGCGCGAAAAAGTGGCGGAAAAGCTCTAATTCATGCGCTTTTTCAAACTCTTTCAAAGCTTTTTCATCGTGATTTCTGAATTCTTGAGGCCAGAACTTCCATGATTTTCCTTCAAAATTTTTCGTGAGAACTCTGAAAAGTGCGAAATCACGCAACCATGAGGAGTTTTCTTCGACAAAAACTGAAAATTCCGGATAATTTTCACGGACTTTGTAAAAATTTTCAGCCGCTTCATCCAGAATTTTCGCTTTGAAGTCAATAACTTTCGGATAATCGACGCGGTAATCGTTAAATTCGGGAATTTCTTCCGGTTTTTCGGCAAGATTTTTTTCAAAAAGCTCGTCGATATCGATCAAAATCTCGTTTCCCGCAAATGCGCTGAAAGAGTTGTAGGGGCAGCCGTCAAAGCCGGTAGGAGTGAGCGGCAGGATCTGCCAGATTCTAATGCTTGAATCAGCCATAAAATCGACAAAATCGTATGCCGGTTTGCCGAAACAGCCGATGCCGTAGCTGCCTGGAAGGGAAACCGGATGCAGGATTATTCCCGCCTTTCTCGGATTTGTTTTCGTTTTTTCTGTCATTTTTTCCTCCACAAAATACAGAGTTTAGCCTAATCACAATTTCTTCCAACAACGTTCTTTCAGGAAATTTTTAATAATTTCAATATTTTCACCTTCGTAAAAAGCAACGAGAAGTTTTTTGAATTCCGGCACTTCCTTTTCCGGGATGACAAGCAGTCCGAGTCCGTGAGAAATGATGTAATGATTCGCAAAAATCACGGATGCGCGTTTGTTACCGTCAGTAAAAATCTGCGTTTTCATTGAATAAAGGCAAAGTTCGACCGCAATATCGATTTCATCTTGTTTTGAAGCAAGTATTTCGGCAATCCGCTCTTTCACAACTGATTCTACAGGTATCGGCGGAATATATGAACTGCCGCCTATAGTCACCGGAATCCCGCGGATCCGGCCGGCATCAAAGAAAAAACCTTCATTCACAAGGCGCGCGATATGACAGAGCAGATAATAATCCGTTTTGCTCTGGATGACATTGCGGTCGAGAATAAACTCCCATGCGTGCTTCAAATTAAGAATTTTCTGCACATCTGTCGCCGTCATGCCTGAAACTTTGCCGTTTTCAATGATTTCTTCTGTTTGCGGAAATGATGTTGCGACTCCTTCAAGAACTGCCTGATCGTAAATGTTGGCTTTCATGTTCACACGGGCGAAATCAAGGTTTTTCTGCACTGAAAGCGGAAGCTCGCTATCTTCGTATCCAAGTTCGGCAAGCTTTTTGTCGATGTGACGCATCTGTTTTTTGAGCTCTCGGGCTTCTTTTGTATTCCGCAGAAGAAGCTGAAAAAGCTCGTCGGAATAAGCTCCGACATAAGTCGATGTAATCCTGCTGCCGACACGCTTCCGCACATATATATAGCTTCCGCTTGACGACTTTTTAATTTCGGGTGTTCCGTCGTAAGCCAGAAGATTCAACCGCGCCTGACATTCGGCTTTTTGCTGCAGCAGAATCCTTATTTCATCCAAAGTTTCACTCATCGCGCTCTCCTTTTAGGGAACATTTTTACAGTTTTTATATCAAAAAGTTCCCTAAAAAGCAACTTTTCTATTTAACTTGGGGATATTTATTTTTCACAGTTAAATGCAGTTGAGAAGGCCTTTCTTTTCGATGATGTCTTTCTGAACAGTCGAGAATTTTTTGAAGTGACCGACTGTTTTGCCGCAATCAAGAATCTCACCCGATTCAATGTCGAAATCGAGGGTTTTGCCTGTTTCAAGTACATCGTCCGCGATGTCGAGGATCTCGATCATCGGGAAACCGGTGTTGATGATGTTTCTTTTGTAAATCGCGCCGAAAGATTTTGCCGCAACTCCCTGTAAATTCAGGGAAATAAAACAGTCAACCGCCTGCTGACGGCTGCTTCCCGCTCCGAAGTTTTCTCCTGCGACGACGATCATTCCGGGCTGGACTTTTTTCGAAAAATCCTTGTAGCCTTCAAGGTTGTCGAGCGCATACTGTCCCATCAGGTTGATGTCGACGATCGAAAGATACTTGTTGTGGAAGATCATATCGGTATCGATATCGTTGATAAGTTTTCCTTCGCTGTCCTTCAAAACAAAAATTTCAGCCGTAATTTTTTTCATTTTATCCTCCTCACCTCATTCATTTGTTACCGTTGTAGAGACGTTTCCTGAAACGTCTTTGGAGACGCCATAATATGACGTCTCTACAGCAAAAACCGCGGAATTATAATGGAACGGAGTTTTAAAAAAAGTTTTTATGTTTTTGTTCTGGAATGATGAGCGTTATTTGCTTTTCTCCTCTTTTTTTCTACAATTTTCTGTTTTGGAGAGTTTTGTGACGGAAAGATGAAAAAAATCAAATTTATATTCTGTATCTGCCTGATCATTCCACTTTTTCTGTCGTGCGACGCAGTGCCAAATTATGCAGACGAAATCCGCGACACTTACGAGAAGGCTAAACGTGACAAATTCGCCGGCATAGTAATTGACGGGAAAATGTGGTCTGCCGTGTCTGAGAAACCTATCCCCGGAAACGCCAAGTCTGTCGATTACTGCAAATATCTCACAGAATCAGGATATTATGACTGGCGTCTTCCGACTGTTGACGAGCTGAGGACCCTTCTTCGCAACTGTCCTAACAACGAAACGGGCGGCGTGTGCGACCGGACAGACGAGTGTTTGTCTGATGCCGGATGCAAATCAAACGCTGAAAACTGCCTCTGTTGCGACGAAAAGGAAAGCGTTGAAGGTATTTTCAGCAAACTGGAAGACAATGTCATTCTATGGTCTTCTTTGCCGCTCCTGACAGAAAGTTACACAAATACATGGTCCGTTGATTTCAGACAAGGCTGCATCGTATCTCACGGTCCAGGCATGCACGGGGCATACGGGATATATGTCCGCTGCGTAAGGGATGCAGATTAGAATTGTGTAAAAATTCAGGCAAAAAATCCCGAAATAACCCGATTTGCGAAGCCTTGCCTTTCAACGGATTACGCGTATAATATTCCGCTTTTAGGAACTTTTATGGAGTGAAAAATGCTTAGAATTTACAATTCGATGAGTGAGAAAAAAGAGGATTTCGTTCCTTTAAACGGCAAAAACGTCGGTCTTTACGCCTGCGGAATGACGGTTTACGACAAGCCGCACATCGGCCACGCAAGGAAGGAAGTCGCGATAGATCTTATCGTAAATTATCTTAAATATTCAGGATATTCAGTAACTTATGTCAGAAATTTCACCGATATCGATGACAAGATCATTGCCCGCGCAAACGAAAGAGGAATAGATTTCCGCGCTCTCACGGAAGAAAATATCGACGCTTTCTATAAAGCTATGGACGCTCTCGGGCTCGCAAGACCTGACGTAGAACCCAAAGCTACGATGCATATTCCCGAAATAATTTCGATGGTCCAGAAACTTGTCGATAAAGGTTTCGCATATCCGACATCAGACGGCAGCGTCTATTTCGCAGTCGAAAAGTTCAAAGGCTACGGCAAACTGAGCGGCAGAAAACTTGACGAAATGATAAGCGGGACCCGTTTCGACGTCGAAGAAAGCAAACAGAATCCGCTTGATTTCGCCCTCTGGAAAGCATCGAAGCCGGGTGAACCGAAGTGGGAAAGCCCGTGGGGCGAAGGCAGACCGGGCTGGCACATCGAATGCAGCGCGATGAGCACAAAATATCTCGGCGAATCGTTCGATATCCACGCAGGCGGCAGAGACCTCATTTTCCCGCATCACGAAAACGAGATCGCCCAGGCTGAATGCGCGACAGGCAAACCTTTCGCTAAATACTGGGTCCACAACGGCTTCCTCACGGTCGAGGGCGAAAAAATGAGCAAATCGCTCCACAACTTCATCACGGTAGAAGACGCGCTCAAGCAGTATCATCCGGAAGTTCTGCGCTACTTCATGCTTTCGACGCACTACCGCACGCCGATCGACTTCTCGATGGCTAATCTGAAAGATACCGAAAAGAAAATCTGCTACTTCTACAACACTCTGAAAACTTTGAACCAGTTCGCGGCAAAGGCTGCAAAACCGGCAAGAAACGAAAAAGCTCTTGAATTTATTAACGAATTTAAAGAAGCTATGGACGATGATTTCAACAGCGCAAGAGTTGTTGCTGCCCTTTTTAACCTCTTCAAACACTTGAACGAAGTCTTGGTTTCCAAAAAGACGAGACCGACTCCGGACGAATGTGCGGGCTTTGCAGAAGCTATAAAAGAAGTCGGCGGAGTTATGGGAGTCCTTCTTAGAGATCCCGATGAAATCACAAATGAAATCAAAGAGATACAGATCGTGCGCTACGGCATTTCGAAAGACGAAATAGAAGAAATCATAAACAAAAGAAAGGCTTACCGCGCCGAGAAAAATTTCGAAATGGCCGACAAAATGCGCGAAGAGCTTCTTGAAAAAGGAATTTCGATCCAGGATACCCCGAACGGAACCGAGTGGAGCTTCAACTAAAAAATTATCCGCCATGTTGAGTGTCAGCGAAACATCTCAAAGATTCTTCGCTCCGCTCAGAATGACGGTAAAAAAATTTTTTTGATTTTGAGTCAGAAAAATCAAAGGTATATGGAACTAAATAAACGTGAGAGTTTTTTTGCAGTTTGAGTAACTTTTTTGGATGGAGATCAAAATGAAGAAATTCATGATCCTTTTCACGGTTTTGGCAATGTTCTTCCTTGTTTCGTGCGGCGGAAACAGCAAAGACGGCGACAAGACAGACACCGGCGACACAACGGTTGACACGGGTGACACCGATCCGACTGACACTGGCGATACGGGTGATACCGATACCGCAGAACCTACAAATCCAACCGATCCAACAGATTCTACGGAACCAACAGATCCGACAGAACCGACTGATACGGAAGAAGGCGGAAACTGGGAAGCTAAGTACAAAAAGGCTGACGGGCACGCTGAAAAAGTTTCCGAGGATGTCGTAAAGGCGAACAACGACCTCGGAATGAAAATGTTCAGCAGACTTGCGGCTGCTGAAGCCGGCAAAAACATGATGATCTCCCCGCTTTCGATTTCTATTGCGATGGCGATGAGCACAAACGGCGCAACGGACGAAAACCTTGACGAGATGAAAGAAGTTCTGGGATTCGGCGAAATGGAGCTCGGAGATGTAAACGAGCAGTTCAAGCACCTTATCGCAAGCTTAGTTGCTGCCGACAAAGACCTTGTTCTCGAGATCGCAAACTCAATATGGATGAGAGAAGATTACTCGCTTGATGTCAAAGCGGCTTTCACGGATGTTCTTCAGGAATTCTACGATGCAGCAGTGTTTACCGAAGGTTTCACTGTTGAAAACATCAACGCATGGGTTTCCGAAAAAACCAACGGAAAAATTGAGGAAATAATCAAAGAAATCGGCCCGGATGTTGTTATGTTCCTCATCAACGCAATCTATTTCAAGGCTGCGTGGACGACCTCTTTCAACGAAGAAAACACCAGAGAGGGCATTTTCACTCTTTCCGACGGAACAGAAACAACAGCGGATTTCATGAGTTTTGCTGAAAACGAGGATGCGCCAACATTGCTTGCATATTCCTCGGGCTGGGGAGACAAAGACGGGTTCTCAATGATCAGAATCCCGTACGGACGCGATGTGTTCGCATTTTACGGCATTGTTCCCAGTGAAGACAATGAATCGAATATCGACGATTTTATTGCGAAAATCGCTGAAAACGGTTTTGACAGCTACCTGTCGCAGCTGCGTGAAGAAGGTGACTTCCAGCTTAAACTGCCGAAATTCAAGTTCGAATACGAAAAACCGCTTGTCGAAATATTCAAGGAACTCGGCATGGAGAAGGCTTTTGAAGAAGGCGGATTCCACAATATCGCCGAACTTCCGCGTGATCCTTTCATTTCAAACATTCTTCACAAAACTTTCATCGAAGTAAACGAAGCCGGCACCGAAGCTGCGGCTGTCACGGCAGTTGAATACAGTGACAGCGCAAACCCCGGCGGATTCTATGCGAACCGTCCTTTCATATTCGTAATCCGCGACGACAGAACCGGATCGATCTTATTCATCGGAAAAGTCGAGAATCCAAGTGCAGAATAAATAGTTTTGAAAATTTTTAGATGGAGTCGAAAATGAAAAAACTTATGATGATTTTCGCAGTTTTAGCGATTGCTTTCTTTGTTTCGTGCAGTAACACGAGCGAAAAAAAGGAAACAGTTGACACAGGTGACACTGAACCTACCGATACGGGCGATACCGGTGATACCGATACCGCAGAGCCGACAGATACGACAGATCCGACCAATCCGACGGAACCGACTGACGATCCTACAGATCCGACCGGTCAGGAAGAAGGCAGCTGGGAAGCTAAGTACAAAAAGGCTGATGATCATGCTGCAGAAGTTTCAAAAGATGTCGTCAAAGCAAACAACGACCTTGGAATGAAGCTTTTCAACGCCCTTGCATCAGAAGAAGCAGGCAAAAACATGATGATCTCTCCGCTTTCGATCTCGATCGCTATGGCTATGGTTACAAACGGCGCAACAGATGAAAGCCTTGATGAAATGAAAGAAGTCCTCGGCTTCGGTGAAATGGAACTTCCCGATGTCAACGAGCAGTTCAAGCAGCTTATCGCAAGTCTGGTCGAAGCCGACAAGGATATGGTGCTTGAAATTGCAGATTCTGTCTGGATGGACGATGCGTTTGCACCGGATGTAAAGCAGGATTTCATTGATGTCCTCAAAGAATTTTATGATGCAGCGTTCTTCACTGAAGATTTTCAGGACGAAACAACTGCAGGCAAGATCAATTCATGGGTTTCCGAAAAAACGCATGAAAAAATCGATAAAATCATCGATCAGATAGCTCCGAACACGATCATCTATCTCATCAACGCCATTTATTTCAAGGCTGCATGGACGACTTCTTTCGACAAAGAGAGCACTTATGAAGGCGTTTTCATGCTTTCCGACGGAAGTGAAGGCAAAGCGGATTATATGGGATTCTCCTACGACCAGGAAGTTCCTGAATTTTTCAGCTATTCGTCAGACTGGGGCGATGAAAACGGCTATTCCGTCGTCAGGATCCCGTACGGACGCGGTGTTTTCGCATTTTACGGCATAGTTCCGAATCCCGACAATAAAACAAATATAGACGATTTTATTGAAAAAATCGCTGAAGACGGCTTCGATTCATATATCTCGCAGCTCGAAGAACGTGATTTCCATGTTCAGCTCCCGAAATTCAAGTTCGCTTACGATAAATCGCTCGTTGATGTATTCAAAAGCCTGGGCATGGAAAAGGCTTTCGAGGAAGGAGCACTTATGAATATCGCCGGTGAACCGCACGCTCCTTTCATTTCCGACATTTACCACAAAACATTTGTCGAAGTTAACGAAGCAGGAACCGAAGCGGCGGCAGTCACAGTTGTTGAAGTCGGCGAAAACGCGATGCCGAGCGGCTTCTACGCAAACCGTCCGTTCGTATTCGTGATCCGCGACGACAGAACGGGATCGGTTCTTTTCATCGGAAAAGTCGAGAATCCAAAAGCTGAATAATCTTTTTATTGCGCCATGTTCGCGCCTTCACCGTTACGTCGTCACGTCGTTTCGTCGTCACGACAACATCGATTTGAATCCATCGTTTTCAGAATCAATTAAAATAATCAGTTTCCCTTGAGTCTGGCAAGCATCTCATCGATCATTTTCACCATATCCTGCGGAGGTCCGCCGTATTTTTCGCCGTCGAGCCCCGATTCTTTAATAAAGACTGATGGTTCAGTGTTTCTGCTGTTACCGCGGAACGAGACAGTCTCCGGAATAGTGATCACAAGCCGTTTTTTGGCCCTCGTGAATGCGACATATGCAAGTCTGCGCTCTTCGTCGACGTTGAATTCCTCTATTGCAAGATGATTCGGAAATCCGCCCTGATAGAATCCGGGGATAAAAACTCTGTCAAATTCGAGTCCTTTCGCGCTGTGAGCCGTGATTATCGTGACTTTGCCGTCCCTGCTCTCCTCTTCCCCGCTCCCGAGAAGTGAAACATTGTTCACGAAACGGGCAAAGAACGACCTCGCTGTCTTGTGTTCAGGAAGCGACGGATCGGTAGAAACCGCATCGAAAAAAGCCGATATATTGTCGAGTTTTATCCTTGCGACATCCTCATTTTCGGCACTTTTCCTCACCTCGTTCTCAATACCGGTCTGTTGCACGAGAAAAGCGGTGAACTGCATCGGATCTGCCGATACGAACTTTTCCGTAAGTTCGTGAAGCAGAGCTGAAAAACCGCCGAGAGCCGACGCCTGTTCCGTGCTGAAAAGCGTTTTGTATATATTGAAATCGTCAATCATCTGCATCGGCAGGATCTTCATCGAATCAGATACGGAAAAGAACTTTTCCATTGTTCCGCTGCCTATCCCGCGGGCAGGATAGTTGATTATCCTGCGCAGGTTTATTTCATCGTGGGGATTGAGAAGGATCCTGATGTAAGCCAGAATGTCCTTGATTTCCTTGTTTTCAAAAAAGCGGCTGCCTCCTACGACGACGAAAGGAATGCCGAACTGCGAAAAGGCCACTTCGAAAAAACGGGTCTGAAAGTTGGCGCGGACGATAACTGCGATATCATTGTATTTCACCCCCTCCGACTTCCACTTCATTATCTCTTCAGCCGTAAATTCAGCTTCTTCCTTTTCGTTATGCTTTCTGACGACTCTTATCCCCTCGCCCATCCCGCCTTTTCTCGATGCAAAGCACTTTTTAGGGCTCCGTTTCGCATTGTGGGCGATGAGTTTTCCGGCAGTATCGACGATTTCGCTTATCGAGCGGTAGTTTTCTTCGAGTTTGACTATCGTTACATTCTCAAAATCACGCTCGAAATTCAGGATGTTTTCAACATTCGCGCCGCGCCAGCTGTAAATGCTCTGGTCGTCGTCGCCTACGACGCAGATGTTTTTGTGAACGGAAGAGAGAAGTTTGACCAACTCGAACTGCGCGTTGTTGGTATCCTGATATTCGTCAACCATTATATATTTGTATTTCGAAGCGTATTTAAGCCGGACAGAGTCGTCATTTTTCAGAAGATCGAGCGTCAGAGTTATCAGATCGTCGAAATCGAGCGCCGCACGCACTTTCATAGCCCTGCAGTAAGGCTCGAAAAGTCTGTTTGCGACCGCATTTGTGAGGTTTGAAACAAGAAACGACGTTTTCCCGCGAAGCGACGGATCGTTCTTCATCTTTGAAACCGCCGAAACTATAGCCTGGGCCGAAAAACGCTCGGAAGAAATTTTTTCATCCGCCATGACACGCTTCATGAGCTCACACTGTTCGTAAGTAGAATATATAGTAAAATCGGCAGGATAGCCTATTTTTTCATATTCTTTGCGCAAAATCGAAAGACCGAGCGCGTGAAAAGTGCAGAGAGTGACGCCCGATGACTTTTCTTCATCATCAAGAAGAGAAGAGAGCCTTTCACGCATCTCGCGGGCCGCCTTGTTCGTAAAAGTAACGGCGAGAATGTTCTCAGGCTTGACACCTGTTCCGTTGACAAGCCACGCGATCCTGTGCGTTATGACACGTGTTTTTCCCGAACCGGCTCCGGCAAAAACAAGAACTGCCCCTTCAGTCGTTTTTACCGCTTTTTCCTGCGGCTCACTAAGATTTTTATCCACTTTATTCAAACTTAACTCCAATTAACAATAATTAGCGCCTAATCAAGCAAAATATGATCGGTTTTCCACATTTTTTCAACATTATTGAGATTTTTATTTAGTTATATAAGTTTTCCACAAAATTTCTTCAGTGTAAGCAGGCAACACACCGATTTTACTAAACAAAGACAATGCACATTTTTCAGTGCAATTCGTAAAAACCTTTGATATCTTAGCGTATTTCAGGCAAAAAAACAGGGGTTGACAACACAAATGTGGAAAACTCCTGACGTTGTAAAAAAACGGTATAAAAATTCGTAATTCCGTCATATTTCACATGAATCTTCGGTTAAAGGAACGAATGAGTACTTTTTTTTCTCCACTTTCGAGCCTGATGACCGAAAAAACAATGACTGCAGCCTCCGGTTTTCCGGCAGAATCGAACAGTTTGAGCTGCGGACGAATCATGCTTCCCTGAGGCGCATTGAAATGCCCTGTCAGAATGAGATCCACCGGTCTTTCCTGAACTGACCGGAAAGCGTCGTCGAGCTCTTCCGGAGAAGAATCGGGATCATTGTAAAGATAGTAAACGACAAAATCGCTTCCGGAGTCGGGCTGAGGAGTCAGCAGATGCGTCTGATTCGCATCGGGAGAGGCTGAAGGAACAGATTCACGCTGCTCACCCTGCACCACGGGAAGATCATCGCTGCGCTTTTCGGGAACTATCGAAGAAACGAAAAACGATACTTTTCCCAGCTTCACCTTCACAGGTTCGACAAACTTCAAGGCATCGGACCCTTCAAGCGTGTAGAGCACCAAGGTGTTGTTTTTATTACATTTCCCGGCATTATCCGATTGAAGGAAGACAATGTCTTCAAAAACTATCCCCTTTTTGAAGGAGTTCAGAAGAACAACGCAGCCGTCGTCTTCGGAATAGGAGGAAAAAGATAAAAAGAATACCGCCACAGCGATAAAAGGAATTAAAAGAGGTAAGATTATTAGTTTCTTCACGATATTCAGAACAAAAGTGGTCGGGATGACTGGGTTCGAACCAGCGACTTCTGCGTCCCGAACGCAGCACTCTACCAGGCTGAGCTACATCCCGACCCAAAAAACGGACGCTTTATAGCAACTTATTTTTAAATAGCAAATTTTTTCCACTCTTTTTTTGTTTGACACTCTCCTTAAAATTGTGTAATAGTCGCGGGCTTTTGGGGAGGCAAAAGAAATGACTGTTGAAGTGCCTAAATTCATTGGCGAAAACGTAATTGAAGAGTATCTGCCCCACCGCGGAAAGATGCTCCTGATTTCGCGTATAACAGATTACGACATGGACAAACGCATCATCACCGGCGAATACGACATAACTAAAGAGTGCATTTTTTACGAGAAAGAGGGCGACGGGATACCGACTTGGGTGAGTTTCGAGCTTATGGCGCAGACTGTGTGCGCTCTGACGGGAATCGCCCACAAACTTTTCGGAAGAAAGATCCTCCCCGGCATGATCCTTTCTGTCACAGCTTTCAAAACCGAGCTTGAATGGCTCAAAGCTGGCAAAACGGTGAGAATGCGGATGGTCGAGGATTTCTGTGACGAAGAATCGGCGCTTTACAACTACACCGGCGAACTTTTTATCGTAGGAGAAGATGAAAAACCGGCAGTTACGGCAAAAATTTCGGCGATAGAAATAGAAAGTCTTGAAAAATTGAAAGAAATAAGGGGGCGTTATCTTGAGTAATTCCGACAAAACCATACTCGTAACAGGCGCAAGCGGCGGAATAGGCAGAGCAATAGCGGTTGAAGCGGCAAAAGCGGGATATTACGTTATCTGCCACTACAACAGCGGCGCTGAAAGGGCTCAGGAGACTCTGGATCTCATCAAAAGTGAGGGCGGAAACGGCGAAATCGTGAAATTCGATGTCAGAAACCGCGAGGAATGCAGAGATATCCTCAACAAAATCACAGAGGAAAAAGGCCCTCTCTGGGGGATCGTCAGCAATGCAGGCATTACCCGGGACAACGTTTTCGCAGCGATGAAAGGCGACGAGTGGGACGATGTCATCAGGACCGATCTTGACAGCTTCTACAACGTGATTCAGCCGCTTGTTCTTCCGATGGCGAGAAGAACAAACAAACGCGGCGGCAGGATAATCGTGATCTCTTCGATAACAGGAATCATCGGAAACCGCGGACAAGTCAACTACAGCGCGGCGAAAGCAGGGATCATCGGCGCTGCAAAAGCTCTGGCTATGGAACTCGCATCGCGTAAGATCACGGTAAACTGCATCGCTCCGGGACTTATCGAAACCGACATGATCAAGGGGATAATTCCCGAAATGTATGAGAAGATAGTTGAAAGCATCCCGATGAACCGTGTCGGAAAACCTGAAGAAATCGCTTCTCTTGCAGTGTTCTTACTCTCTGAAGAATCGGGATATATCACAAAACAGGTCATCTCTGTAAACGGAGGAATGGAATGAACTTTTTGAGACATGACGGCAAACGCCGTGTCGTAGTTACAGGCGGCGGAATGCTTTCTTCGCTCGGAAGAAGCTGGGAAACCGCTTTTGAAAACCTTAAAGCGTGCAAAAACAGAATTTCATATATGCCCGAGTGGGAGCGTTTCACGAAGATGAATACGCGCCTCGCTGCGCCTTACACCGAGGAACTTCCGACATATCCGCGCAAAAAGATCCGCGGAATGGGAAGAGTCGCCCTACTTTCACTTGTAGCGACAGAAGACGCGCTCAAAGTTGCAGGACTTCTGAGTGAAACCGGAGATGTCATCGAAGAACTCAAGAACGGCCGCACCGGGATCGCTTACGGAACCTGCATGGGCTCCCTGGATGCGGTAAACGCGCTCGCAACAATGATGACGACAGGCGACACCTCGAAATTCGACTCCCAGACATACATCAAGGCGATGCCGCAGACAAACGCATGCAACCTTTCGGTTTTCTACCAGATCCGCGGCAGAATGATAATCACGGACACCGCCTGCACTTCGGGAAGCCAGGCAGTAGGATACGGTTACGAAGCGATTGCGGACGGCAGACAGGACATGATGATATGCGGCGGCGCGGAAGAACTTTCGGCACCGAATGCAGCTATTTTCGATACTCTGGGCCAGGCAAGCTTCAAAAACCAGACTCCTGAAGCGACTCCCCGCTGCTTCGACAAAGACCGCGACGGCCTTGTTATCGGCGAAGGAGCCGGAACTCTGATCCTCGAAGACCTTGAGCACGCAGTCAAACGCGGCGCGAAGATCTTCTGCGAAGTAGCCGGTTTCGCCACAAATTCAGACGGATTCCACATCACGAGCCCCAACTACTACACCCAGGGCATCTGTATGGAAATGGCACTTGCGAACGCAAATCTGACAACTGACGATATCGCCTACATCAACGCGCACGGCACCGCGACATACTACGGCGACATCTCCGAAACGACTGCCGTTTACAATGTTTTCAAGCGCCCGGTTCCCGTTTCTTCGACAAAAAGCTACGTCGGCCATCTTCTCGGTGCATGCGGCGCAGTCGAAAGCTGGGTCACCATCAATATGATGAATGAAGGCTGGTTCCACCCCAACGTAAATTTGGACAACCTCGATCCGCAGTGCGCACCGCTAGGCTACATCACGGGCCAGGGCATGGAAATCAACTGCGACTACGTCATGTCGAACAACTTCGCTTTCGGCGGAATCAACACGTCCCTCATCTTTAAGAAGTGGAAAGAGTAAGCTCGAAAACCCCCGCAGTTTCATTGGCTGCAGAATCCGAAACCTTTCAGTTTCGTTGAAAAAACTTTACTTTTCATACTTTGACATATTGAAAAAACTTTACTTTTTGCAAAAATTGATATTGAAATAACGGTACTTTTTGATGGAGAGTGTGATGTTCAGACGTAAAGTTTATGATCAACTGCTTAAGTGGAAAAAGGAATACGCCGGCAGATATGCCTGCCTTTTGGAAGGTGCACGCCGTGTCGGTAAATCAACGATTGCGGAAAATTTTGCAAAAAACGAGTATGATTCCTATATCAGAATCGATTTTGCCGACATAACGGAGGAAATGCTCGATGTTTTTCGTGACATCGCGAAACCCGATATATTTTTTCTACGTTTGCAGGCAGAAACAGGAATCACTCTCAAAAAAAGAAAATCTGTAATCCTTTTTGATGAAATTCAGCTGAATCCGAAAGTTCGTCAGGCAATCAAGTATCTTGTAAAAGACGGCCGTTACGACTACATAGAAACAGGCTCTCTCATTTCCATCAGAAAAAATGTGAAGGACATCGTGATTCCGTCAGAGGAGCACCGAATAAAAGTCTATCCGATGGATTTTGAGGAATTTTCATGGGCTTTAGGCAAAGATCCGGATCCGCTTCGGCAGCTTTTTAAAGCGGGAATACAGGCCGGAAACGCGCTAAACAGAAGTCTGATGCGTGATTTCAGGATATACATGGCGGTCGGAGGGATGCCGCAGGCGGTCGAGGCCTACATCAAAAGCAACAATTTCAATCATGTTGACAGCGTCAAAAAAGAGATCATCGACCTTTATCTCGATGATTTGATGAAAATCGATCCGAAAGGCAGACTTTCCGCGATATATGACTCCGTTCCGAGCCAGCTCGCACTGAAAAAAAAGCGTTTTATCGTCTCTTCAGCAACTGGAAAGCAGAAAACAGTCAGGGACGACGAGCGTATTTTCGAACTCATCGATTCGAGAATGGTCATTCCGTGCTGGCATGTCACAAATCCTGGAACAACACTTGCGCTGACAAAGGAAATCGACAAGTTCAAACTCTATCTCTCCGACACCGGGCTTTTTGTCACGATGATGATAGCAAAAGAACCTGAAAAAGCGGCAGATATTTACAAAAAGTTTTTAGGCGACAAACTTCCGGCAGATTTAGGCTATCTCTATGAAAACGCGGCGGCGCAGATATTTGCCTCGCACGGCAAGGAACTCTACTACCACACATGGCGGAAAGAAAACAGCACTCACAGTTACGAAATAGATTTTATCCTTTCCAGCGGAAGCAAAATCGTCCCAGTGGAAGTGAAATCCTCCGAAACAAGAAATCACGAATCAATCGACAGATTTTCCGAAAAATACAAACAGTATGTAGGCAGACGATACCTTTTTTCCCAGAAAGATGTCGGCAGTGACGGACAGTTGCAGCTGCAACCTATCTATATGCTCCATTTCGCTGCAGAGGAGATTTAATAACTTCGCCCATTCAAATGGTCGAATTGAATGAAAATACACATTCATGGACCGGCTGACCGGCTCCAGACAAGACTCATGAACGAAGAATCAAACTAATACGCGAAAAACAGGAATGAAACGATCCACGCAAGGATCAAAATCTGAAGGAATCTGTCTTTGTAGACTATGTCTGTCGGACTTCCGCTTTTTTTCTCGACAAATGTGATCTGCATGTATCTGAGAAGACCGAGAATGACGAAGAAGGTCGTCGCGTAGACGTTTTTCGAACCGTAGCGTGCCTGGACTGCCGGATCGAGTGTGTAAAGCAGGTATGAAACGATGATCACGGCCGACATTATGCTCATGACACCGTTGATGAATTCGAGGGAATAGCCTGAAATCGACTTTCTGACATCAAGACCGCTTTCGGCGGAATAAACACTTCCCTCATCTTCAAGAAGTGGAAAGAGTAAGATCAAAAACTTGCCTTTCATCTGCAACTTTCTAAAATTCCCCGTTTTTGTTGATTCAATTTGAAGACAAAATGATGTCCAACGCAACGCAACGCAACGCAACGCAACGCAACGCAACGCAACGCAACGCAACGCAACGCAACGCAATTATTAAAAAAGCGTAGCACCTATTCACCAGAGTCAAGTATTTTCTTCAATATTTTTCGATATTATCAACTTTTTCAGAGGTGACAAAATGAAGAAATCTTTTCTAATTTTGGCTTTATGCGCGGTTTTCGTTTTTATCGGATGCGGCGGCACCGATGATGATTCGGATACCGACAGCACTGCTTCCGAAGATTACGGCAAAGATGATGAAAGCGTTATTCCTGAGTTCGAACATTGCGACGAAATCGGAACATACAGCTGCAGAACAGACCCTGCAGACGGCAAAGAAAAATCATATCTTTGCTGGCCGAGTCACTCCCACTACGGAATATATGAAGAATGTAAGGCCGGATGCAACGCATCAACAGGAAAATGCAACCCGTGGACAGACCCTGAATCCGGAATAACATGGTCTTTTCTAAAAAAGTACAAGAATGACAAATTGGCTGGTATGGATCCAAATTTGAATGACGATAAGGGTTGGGGTTGGTTGTTTGAGTGGGAGGAAGCTCGTTCTTACTGCAGTAAACTTAAAGAAGGCGGTTTTAACGATTGGCGGCTGCCCACAATCGATGAACTCAGAACACTTATACAGAACTGCCCTGCGACAGAAACCGGCGGAAAATGCAAAGTCAGCGAAAAAGATGATTGTCTCGATAGTCATGATGAATGCTACTCACCTGCCGACTGTACATGCCGATTCGATTCGACAGGAAAATATAGCAGACTTGGTGATGGCAATATTTGGCTTTGGTCACATTCTGAATTACCTGGTCAAGCATGGATCGCAGGTTTCGGTTACGCCTCTGTGCTGTCCGATGGTAAGAGCGGGGGTACCACCAACTTTAAAACTATTCGTTGTGTCCGATAAACCATTGGTAAAAAAATAATGGGGATAAAAATGAAAAAAATATTACTGTTTTTTGCTCTTCCTTTTTTTATGATTTCGTGTTTTTCCGAAGCATTTTCAGGTGAGGAGGATGCTCAGTGCGGAGACGGCACTTTTGTATGCAGGCAGGATGCCGAGGGCAGAACCGATTCTTACCTCTGTCATTATGACGAGGATTTTGAACGTGAAAATCTCAATCTTTTCGAGAAATGCAAGGAAGGCTGCAATTCCTCTACGGGAAAATGCAAACCCTGGAAAGATCCCGACACGAACATCACATGGTCATCTGCTGCCGACGAACGGACTTATGAAGAAGCAATAGAATATTGCGAAAACCTCGAAGAAGGAGGATATTCTGACTGGACTCTTCCTACTATCAATGTGTGGAGAACTATTGTTAAAAACTGTCCTGAACTGGAACCTGACGGAGAATGTCCTGTACGGGATCCTGATTGTCTTGATTTTAACTGCGTGTATTTTTACGACGGGCAAGGAAAATCCCATGACTGCGAATGTGAAACAAAAAACGAGGAAGATTATTACAGCAAACTTGGAGATTCAATCAAAGCCAATTTGTGGTCTTCTTCCCCAGCATCAGCATTCCAATGGGTAGATGAATCATCCTCCGCATGGCACTTTTTCAACTATAAAAATAGCGTCTCTATATATCCTTCTCTGCAATCTTCTAAACTGAATCTCCGCTGTGTGAGATAAGTGCTTCAACAAGCTCAGCAACCGATAGTCTATTTCGGTGAAAATTTTAGAATTGTTCTGCAAAAACCGGCGTAAAGCGACAAAAGCATCAATAATCATTATACTTGTCAGCACTGCAGTATCACTCTTAAGAACTGAAGCCAGCATAGCCACACCCTGTTCTGTAAAGGCATAGGAAAGATATTTCGAGTGCCGGCCCCTTAAATCTTCATTCGCAATTTCTATGGTCACAAATTGTGACCTTAAAAATTTTTCGATACCAACCTGCTCTTCTTTCGTCAACTGGAACATAAATCTTTCCGGGAATCGCTCTATATTCCTTTTTACCGCCTGATTCAGAACTTTCGTTTCGACTCCGTAAAGCTCAGCCAAGTCTCTGTCAATCATCACATACTGACCTCGAATGAGAAGA
>Ga0265298_10001441_pt1 | contig 35258 bp, 57 predicted proteins | sample AusTroGonzalo_MG_3_FD_193486 | JGI IMG/M metagenome (GOLD analysis project Ga0265298, IMG submission 193486) | Bovine rumen microbial communities from tropical cattle in Woodstock, Queensland, Australia - Gonzalo_01 | ecosystem: Host-associated > Mammals > Digestive system > Stomach > Rumen ...
GTTCCGCGTCGCCTTTTTTATTTAAGCAAGGCGGGGGGTGTTTTCGTTCGGTGTTTACCCTTTACCCCTTGCCGATCTCATACAAGCGGAACCACTCTTCTATGTAGCCCTTGTACTCTGGGATCCCGCTGCGCTCTTCGTCGTGTGCCAGACGGTCTAAACAAATTTCCCTCGGCGTGTCAACATATATCAGCCGCGCCCCCAGCTCCCTTGTTATTCTGTCGCGTTCCGAAATTAAAGGATAGCCGCCGATAATATAAGCGTTAAGCCAATGCCCGCGCCGATATCTCACGCAATCCAGCAGGCAATCACGGACGGCGAACGCGTTGTCCCTTAAAGCGTTCGGCTTGTAGTAGCGATTGCAACCGCTGATACATTCCCAAATACTGTCCATATCAAGAACAAGGTCGCCCGCGTTTTTGATCTCCCGGACGTAGCTTGACTTGCCGGACAATGGTGCGCCGTACACAATGAACACATTGCGGCGCCACGCCGCGTAATTGTTAAAGCGGTCGTGTATCATGTTGTGCGTTTTGTGTGAAACAATCTGCACATTATCGGGATTGAGCGAAATATTATAGTCGTTTACGTTCTCGTCGGTTAGCTCGATCTTGTGGTGCAATATAAGATCATACGCCCGCAAAATCGGCTTGTTTGTGATTTCGTCATAAACAAAGCCGTCCTCGCGTGTCCTGGCGTCTATCACTTCCATACGGAACGCAAGCCACTCTTTCGATTGATAGAACGTTTCAAGTTTAAACATGATTTAATTCCAGCCCGCGTCCTCGGCTTTCTGCTTCTGGATCTCGATTTCCTGTTTCTTCAATTCAAGCATTTGCGGGTTGTCAGCCCAATTGTCGCGGTCATTATTCTTTAAAAGCAAATGCAGCGCCGCAACATCCGGCAATGCTGTCCGCGTGTATGTCTCTTTCCTTGTCACGATAAGAGCGCCCGTGTTCGGGTCGCGTTCCTCTATCGTTTTTGTCTCGACATATTGAAAGCCCTCGGCTTTTCTTATCAAGGTGCTATATAATGTCTTGACAAGCTCGGATTTAGATTTTTTTAGAGCGTCTAATAATTCGGGTTTTTCTGCTTTGTATTTGCACCACGTTTGTTTGCAAATACCGAGGATTTTGGCTATTTGTTCTTCGGTTTTTTCTTGCGCCCATTCGTGGATTTGCGGCAAGTAAGGTTTTATTTTTTCGTCGTAAACATTTTTACGCCCCCGCTTTTTAGGCGGCGCGGCGTTGTTTCGTTTCGTTCCGATACTTACCACTCCTTTTATTATTTCAGCCCTTTAATGATCTCGCGTTCCCTGTCGGACAATTCCCAAACAATGGGATTTTTTACGCTGCCCTCGGTCTTTGCGGCTTCTTCCGCCGCCTGTTGTGCGGCTTCTTCCGCCGCTTTCGCGGCAGCTTCGGAAAGTAACAAGCCGTCCCCAAAAATGCTCTTGCCGTAAGGCTTCATAGCGTCCAAATCGTCTATTACTACGGCGGATTCCCTCTTGATCGCGAACGCCACGCCGTAATGCGCCATATAGTTAAGGCTCGCCGCCGTCTGTACGTTCGGCGGATATTTGTAAACAGGGTTCGTTCTGGTTATCTCCGCGCGGTTCTTCGTGTCCTCTTCCTTGATCGCTGCAAACAATCCGGGAACCGCTCGCGCAATCAATCCCGGCTCGAGGTTCGTTACAAAGTTTGTTTTTATAATCGCTTTGTTTTCGTACATTATCTGCGCGTCGGTGCAAATGATCGTCGCGCCGTTTCTGCAAACGGACCCCAAAAGCAAGCCAGGGCAGAAAAGAAAATAATCAATCTTATTTACGTTGTAAAATTTGATTATTTCCGACAATATCGAAAAAGGCGGATTGTCCACAACTGTGCAGCCCTTTTTGTATTTCTCGCGCTGATAGTCGCCGCCCGGATAAAACGGTCTAACAAAATCAGCTTTATTTTTGCCGTATTCATTAGCCACAAAATCCGCCACGACCTGGTAAACGTTCTCCGGCGTGTAGCAATCGTCGGTCGTTTTCGGCTGCTCAAATTTATCTACAAAAGCGTTGTATTCGTCGTTACCCTCTTCGTGGGCGTTGCCGTCCTTTTCTTCGCGGTCGAACCACTCGTTACGGGATTGCGCCCCCCCTAGTGTTTCAAAGCCTAACGCCGTGAAATTGATCGCGGGCAGCGCGTTCAATTCAAGCTCCAGCTTTTCAAAGTCCCATCTCGAAAGCTCCGCCGTTTTGTTGTGCGCTAATGCGTATGCGCGGCGCTGTTCGTCGGTCAAATGGTCCAAACGGATAACGGGAACGGCGTCAAATCCGAGCCGCTTTGCAGCTTCAAGGCGTCCGTGTCCCTCAACTATTAAATTGTTTTCGCTCCAAATGCCGATCGGGTCAGAAAATCCAAATTGCGCAATGCTCTCACAAATTGCGCTTATATCGGCGTCCGCGTGCGCTCTGGCGTTGTTTTCGTACGGTGTCAGCGCGTCCACGGGTAAATATTCTATCTGCAGGATTGCTTCTTTCTTCATAATTCCTTGTAAATCTTTCCGGCTTTTATATTTCGGATTGTTGAGCTGCTGCAATTAAAACTTCTAGCAATCTGGCTTTTGCTTTCTGCGCTGCGCCTAATCTGCTCTACCTGCTCCGCCGTGAAGAGCCGTCTTTTGTATCGCGGTTTTTGCGCCATTTGTTTTAATTCTTCTGGATTTCGAAGCCCTGTTAAATAAGCGTGTTTTTTATTTTCAGCGCTTGTACACCATTCCAGATTGTCGACGTTGTTGTTTTCCTTGTTGCCGTCTTTGTGATTTACTTCGCTTTTGTTCTGCGGATTTTCAAGAAAAGCTAACGCCACAAGCCTGTGTATATATACGTCTTTCCGATCTATGCGTCCGCGCAAATATCCGCCCGATTGCTTTCGGGGTTTCTGTCGTTTCCACTCGGTCTTGTCTTTCGCCAATTTAAAAATATTTCCGGCGTCTGTTATAATATGTCTTTCGTCTATATATGCAAACCGCTTCGCTTGTGGGTCTTTTTCCGCTATGTCAAAAACAATATTTTGCATTTTTCACGCTTTCCAAAAGTCCGGGCGTCCTGTTGCTATCCAGCCGCCAACGTCGAGCGGTCGGGTCACTACGCCGTAGTCACGCCCACGCGCCTCGGTTACAAGTAAAGCGCCGTTTTCATCAACGCCCGAAATGTATCCAATGTGACCGAACTTCCCCGCGCTGGTCTTTGCCTTGAATACCATGTCGCCCTTTTTAAGCTTTGCGAACTCCGGGTGAACGCTGCAAAGCTTATAAAGCCCGTCAGCTGTCGTATCGCTGGTGATGTAGCCCTTTGCCAGGAAATAGCAAACGCCTAACCCGGAACAATCGAAAAAGCGCGCCTTGCTCATATCGTAGCCCGCGAAATAGCAAGTCATTATCATGTTTGCGACGCGCTTTGCGGTTTCTTCCGTCTGCTCCATATCGGCTATAAACTTCATGTTTACATTGCCTTTGGTTTCGACGTTCTCGCCCTGTCCGCCCCACAAATACAAGCTGTGGTTTGCGACCTGCTTATCAAGCCATTTACAAAAGCTTGCGATTTTCCCCATCCGTCAGCCCTCTTTCCGATCTTGTGCGCCTTTTATGCTTCGTCCACTTCGGGCAGACCCGTTAAGGCGATAAGAATTGCCACGATAAAGCCGAAAGCTCCGGCGGAAAGAACGCCGAGCCAATTAACGTCGCCCAAAACAAGAGCGCCGGTTCCGATATAAGCGATTGCGCTCTCTGCGAATGTGCGGATTGCGCGGATAAGTGCGGCTTTCGCCCATTTCTTCCAGTTTGTACCCATAGCGTTTACCCCCTCTTAATATGTGCGTTGATTTCGTTTATCTGTTTCCAGGCGCTTTTTAAGCTCTCGTCGACGCGAATAATCTGCTCGCTGTTGTGGCGAACGTCAGCCTTTACGCTTTTAATATCGTTTTTGATTTCGTTCGTGTCGGCGCTTATGCTTTCAAGCTTAACAATAACGCGGGTCATGCTGTCCTGTTCGCTCCGATCGTCGGCTTTCTGTCCACGCCTAAAAGCGGCAAAGCCAAAAATAATCGCCGCTCCGACGGATATAATCGAAATTAACAACGCGACCTCGATTGTCATTTTTACGCCCTCTTTTCTCTCTTATTCTTTCAGAATAAGCGTAGCAAAAAGTGAAAACCCCCACAAGGAACCGAAAAGGACCCCAAAAAGGAACGAAAAGGGAACTTTTGAAAAATCGCGCATTCACGGAAAACGCTCTGTTTATGCGTGTTTGCGGATTTTCGTGTGGATCCGCTTTCGCCTGCTGCCGATTTTGGCTTTTTTATGTCTGTAAAATTGATATACCCATTTAAACGCGTTTATTTGCCCTTTAAATCGGTTTTGACTTTTTAGCGTGTATTTTATCGCCCAACTATGCCAGCGCCCAAAACAGCCCCAAATGCGCAAGCGTGTCAAGGTGTAAAAAAATAACAGGGCGCGTTGCCCTGTCATTTAAAAAATATCTCTTGTATCGCTTCGTCCGAGAAAAGCAAGCTGGAAAGAATACCCACAAGCCGCTGTTTGTGTTTTCGCGCCGTTTTGGTGCTGATTTCCAGATCGAAGGCGATATTCTCGAGCGCTTCATGCTCGAAAAAGTGCTTTTTGATTATAACGCAATAAGGATCGTCCCCGATCTTCGCGAGCGCGTTCTCCACTCTCTCCACAAGCTCCGCCGTCCGGCGTTTCCCTTTGATGATCTTAAAAAGCGGATATTGCCGCAAAAGCTCCTCGGTCTTTTCCCTGGCGGTCCGTCCCTGTCGTAGCATTCCCGCCGCTTTCAGTTTCGCGACGGTCGCTTCGACGGTTTCCGTTATAAGGTTTTTCGTTTCCTGGTCTGTCATTGTTTGCCCCTTTACGCTATCGGCTTTTGCCAGCGTGTCCCGTCCCGTTCGTAACTGTTTAAGCAATGCCAGCTGCAAAAATAGATTTTCTTCTGTCCCTTTTTGCGTTTGTAGCTCCATACGTCCGGGTCTGTCATCGTTACCATTTCGCCACAATGGGTGCAAGCCCTTTTAAATACTCCGTAGATTGATCGTTCGCCGCTAACGCCTGGCACACTCCTTTGCCGCTTTTTCCTTTGCGGCTTTGATCTTTTCTAATCTGGCGAACACTTCGCCCTCTTCGATTCCGCTTCTCTCGCTTATTTCATGGACCCCCAGCCCGTGTTTGAAATATGCGTCCGCGAGCGCCTTTTCGTGTATCACTTCGCGCCCCATCTCGGTTATGGTCCATTTTAACGGCTGCAGCAGCGTCGGCTTCGGATAGTGTTCGGGGATTTCCTTTACAAGCTCCGTTTTTATCTTCTCCGGCGTTTCCATTTTCGCGGGTCTGTCGAACGCCGGATCACTTACGCGCTGTAATGTCTCGAACTGTCTGCGGGCTTTCTCTTCAAGCGTCTTTTTCACGTATTCCCGGAGCGGCTTCTGCGGCAGCAGGTTATCAATAAAAAGCTCTGCTCCGTGTCCGCAATCCAGACGGACCCGAACCGCCGCGCCGTCGTCGATCTCGGTCAATGTTGCCAGCGTGAGGCGTAATTGCTCCGCCGCTCCCTTTATCTTGTCCGCCTTGTTCTCCGCTTTGTTGATCGCGTCAAGCTCTTTTATATAGTCCATAATTACCTCCCTATGCTGTTAAGCTTGCATTTCTGCGCGGCGCTGATTAAATCGTCAATATCTACCACGCAAGAAACGCCGTTGTCGGACGTTATGCGCACTTGGTCGCCGTGTCCCGATATGCTTTCAAGTCTCACGCTGCCGTCCTTGTTCATCTTCTCCGCCAGATAGTCGCCAATTATACACTTAACGTCCATAAAATACCCCTTTCTGTTTGTTTACTCCGTTGCGAAATACTCGGTGTCTATGTGATATTTAACGTGTCCTAGCTCCGGGTGCATTGATTGAAAAATTATCTCGGTGTCAAGGCTCCCGCACATTGCCAGTTTTAAGGCAAGCGACAATGTTCTTTCACTGATTTTCACGGTGTCCAAATGCCGCAAGGTCCACGCGGCGTATTGTCCTTTTTGGTGGAGCACTCCGTAAATGGTGTCCGGGAACCGTGGGCTGTTTACGCGGTTGATAATAACGGATCCCGTATAAAGCAAACACAAATCGCTGTTACAACCGTTTTCAAGCTCCATCGCTGCAGCAAGTAACAAAATATCGTCGACGCTAAAATCGCGGGTATTTGCTGCCTTTGCGTTGTGACAAGCTGCTGCCCAAATAAGGATCCCCGCCAGGATTGCCAGCAAGAAAAGCCGCGCGGTGATTATCAAGCGTTCGTTATTCTTCATTTCTGCCCCCTCTTCTATTCTCCCGGCATTTTTTGAGCGGAACAAAAAACCATTTGCGCAAATATCTTTTTACTTTTGTCGTGGTTCCGTTCGGCTGTGTTATTCTGTCGTAGTATTCCCCGACGATCTCATAGTCAAAAAGGCTTTTAAAAATCCGCTTCATTCCTTGTCCTCGCTTTCTGCTTTAATCTCCGTTTTTGTGTGCTTCATAGTAAACCATAAGATAATCTGCTATCTCTTTAACGTCCTCTAAATCGAACATATCAACAGTTTCGCCCGCGTGTGCGTCACCGGTTGCCGCTATAGCTAAAGCTCTTATAAGTGGTGTTGGATTATTTGGCTTAACCCCGTTTATAATTTTCTCTGCCGCCGTAATTGGTAAATCATTATCGTTTATCTGTATCATGTTGCCTCACTTTCTGCTTCTTTCGTTGCGGGGATGATTGTGGGCGCATTCTCTACCACAATCGAGGGAAACGTATAGGTGTTAATCGGATGTTCTTTTAACAAGGCATCCGCATCAATCAATCTTCCGTGGTGTTCGGGAAGTGGTGAGCCGGTAGCGATTGCCTTGCCAACCTTTTCGGTATCCGCATCAATTACGCATCCGCTTGCCTTGCACATATCAACAATGTATTTGGGTACATCAATCACTATCTGCATTCTTTGCCCCCTTTGTAGTAGTTTATAAGCTGCCTTAAATACTTCACTTTCAAGCTGTCCGTATCTTCGTAGTCGTCCAAAATTTCCGCCAACGCTTCAAGCGGGTCCTTGTATGTTTCCGCCAGCTTATAGGCGGCGTCGATATCATCCAAAAGGTCGCCTTTTGTCTGTCCGTCCTTTATTCCCACAAGACAAGCGGGCGGGAGTATCATTTCCCGATAAGTGCAACGCCACAAATGCAGGCAATTTGAAAGATTGTTCACGTACTCGGATTTCGGTGGGTGTACCTGGATTGCTGCTTCGTCCTCGCTCCAAATGATATTTTTTAACATTGCCATATCGTCCCATGTAGGCGTATAGCTTCGCCGGAACGGTGCTACGCTTACGTGTTCCCATCCGGCGCCCCATGAACAAACAATGCTCCCTTGCCAATGCGGGAACCCGATCAAGCCGGAAAAGCCGTCCGCCGTTTGTTCATCGATCGCGACGCGCCCGCTCGCCTTTATTTCTTCAAGTGTTTTCATTCTTTGCCCCCTCTCGATCACACAAGCCCCAAACTGTAACTTTGCGCCCGGTGTATGGGCAGGTTGCTTTTCCTATCGGCTCCACTATGCCGCGCTTGCCTAACTCCGTAAGGCGCGGTGCGGCGAAATTTCTTTCGTCCGTGGGCGTGTAGCCCCGCCTGTTCATTTCTACTGCGAGTCCCTTTGCCGTCCATCCGGGGAACGGCAGGTTTTTGTCGCTCCCCATGATTTCCAAAATCTGTTTGTATCGCAAATTGCGGTCAACCTCTTCGTTCGCTGCTGCCCTGGTTTCAAGTGTCGTTATTTCTCCCGGTCGTCTTTCGATCATGTGCAAGCCCCCTCTCTTTGCTTCTCCATTTCCTTTTCTACGTCGTAACCTATCTGCTCCATGCGCCTATATTCCGCAAGCTGCGCCGCTTTGTAGCGCTCCTGGTGTTCCTCTATCCACTTTTTCGATAAAATCCAGCCGTGGGTGCAGTACGGAAAGCCCTCGTCGTCCGCTCCGCCGTCGTAAACGTGTTTTACATAGCCTTTTTCGTCCCTCAAATATTTGAGCGTTTCGCGGGTCAGCTTCACGGGCAGCCGTGCCGCCTTTGCTATGCCCTCGGACCCCGGCGGGATCCAATTTCCATAGCCGCAAAATACGGCGTGGTCCAAAAGGACCCGGATAACCTCGGAGCTTGCGTCGACCTCGTTCCCGCTTGCCGCGTCGTTATAGATGTAAACCCGCTCGGCGGTTGATAAAATCGAAAGCCCCGCGTTGTTAAGCCAAAAATTAACCTTGTTTGCTGTTCCGTTCTCCGCAAAGCCTTTTTTCTTCAATTCGTCCCATACTTCAAGGTCTGCCCCGCTCGCGTAAAACCTATTACGGTAGGGCTTAAAAAACTTTGCGCCGTGGCGCCAGTAAACGCGCCCGGGGTCGTAGCCTATGCAATGTTCCATTTTTTCGACTGCAGCCTCGCCCAATGTCTCTCGGGCGTATTCCTGTAATATCTTTTCTTCTTCAAGTGTCATTGTCTGCCCCCTTGTTCTCCATTTGCTCTTTTGTAAATTCAAATGTTCTATAGCCGCCCTGGTCCAGCTCCCAACGGTCGCAAGTGTCCCACTCGTGCTGGCGGTCATAATGCCCGACACCAAAACCCGCCCACTCCAAATCTTTGTAAGCTGTCCGGCGGTTTAGGCTCCCTTGCGGGTGCGTGCAGTAAATGTTCGGCGTTTCTTTCGGGTCGTCTGCTGCCGCCCTGGTGTATGCCGTCCCGTATTCCTCTTTGTTTTCATAAACAAATTGATTGCAATGTCGGCAATTTCCGCACATTCGCGGTATTTTGTAATTGCACGGCTCGAAATGCGGGCTGTTATCGTCGCAATGCGGATAAATATAATCCGCTTTCGGGCGGTATGCCCGGTCTTTTGTGATCGCCCAATAACAGCGGCGGTTACCCTCTTTGTCCAGTCTGTACCATGTGCAGCCCGCGCAACCTCTAAAGCCGTAGCGCGGTGTCTCGGTCTGCTTCATAAGGTCGTCAAGGCTTATTTGCCCCTCGATCTCGGTTAGGTCTTCAATCTTCATTGACTGCCCCCTATGCAAAGCACATTTGCCTATTGTCGTCTTCCTCGATTGTCAAATTCGGCTCCCGTTCGCCCTCTTTGAGATAAGGGCAATTTGCAGAAACGAGGGCTTGTGCCATAATCGGAACGACGCTGTTGCCGATCCGCTTTACCTGCTCCGCTGTCGGGTAGGGTCGCCATTTATAGTCGCGGTCTATGATGTAGTCTTTCGGGAAACCTTGCGCCAGCTTCAACTCTTCCGGCGTCAGCATACGCAAATAAATGTCGAGTATTACGTACTCATTCCCTAAAACGGTTATCAATGCAAAGCGGTCTTTTGTTACGATCGTGTGTAAAGGATCTTTGACGCTCTGCGCGGTCCCGCTGCCGTAATATTCCATTATGAACTCGGAGACCCATGTGCATTTCTTCGCGGTTTCTTCGTCAATTCCCGCCGCCTTTAACTTTTCCCACTCGGTCATTAAGACATTAACCTGCCCGAAATGTCCGGCGCTGGTCGTGATCGTGTGCAACGGTTCGAGGCAGCTTTGCCCGCAGCCGGTCTTGTAAAACTTTGAGATAAAAGCCGAAACAAGCGCGTAGCGGTTGCTGGTGTCGATTGTCATTAGTGGATCCGTTACCCGCTGTCCCCTAACGTCGCTTTTTGCGGTTTCGGAGTAATATTGAATTATATACGGGGTTACCAGCGCGTGTTTTGTTGATGTTGCCACAATCGTGCCTAACGGCTTTTTTATGTCGTTCACGCGCGGCGCCTGCCCCTTTTTCTCTCCGTAGCCTATCTGGACTATATAAGCCTGGTCCCCGCCGTTAAAAACGAATTTATCAAGCCCCCGCGCAATTCTCCGCAAGGTATTGTCCGCAAGCGGCTTTTTGCGCCCAAAAATGGATTTACCGAGATTGCTAAAATCCAGAATATCAGCGACCGGCCTCCACTTTTCCAGACCATTTGCGCCCGTCTTGCTGTGAGTCGGCGCAGGCCATACGATAGAGCGCCCATCGCGCCTGAAAATCGCGTACCATCTTTTTCTTGTTGTCGGTGCTCCGTAGTCGGCAGCTACCAATTCCTTACTCTCGAAGATATATCCCAGCGACTTCATAGCGGTGATGAATCTCTTGTATTCCTCGCCCATGCGATCCTTGATCGGATGCCCGTTATCGTCCAGCGGTCCCCATTGTTGGATCTCTTCAACGTTCTCCATGATTATCACGTCCGGCAGAATTGCCTTTGCGTGTTTATATACGGCCCAGGGAAGGATTCGAAGGCCCTGATTCCTCGGCTGTCCGCCCTTTGCCTTGCTGTGGCTTGTACAATCGGGACTCGCCCACATGAGAGCGACCTTTTTGTCCTTAACGTATTTTTTGAGGTCAACTTTGAAAATGTCCTCGGTCAAGTGTAACGTCTGGTAGTGGTTTGTCTTGTGCATTAAAATTGCTTGCGGGTCGTGATTGATCGCGATATCAACCTGCCGTCCAAGCGCCATTTCTATGCCAACGGACGCGCCGCCGCCGCCCGCGAAACAATCAATAATTAATCCGTCCATGTGTTCTTGTTCTCTCTTTCTGCCGCCGTCGTAAGCGGGCAATTTTTGCATATGCTGCTTTCTGCCAGGGGAAGGCCGTGCCGTTCTTCGTCATATATTCGCGGGAACCGGCAATAATAATCGCAAAACGATTCCGCTTCGGTTGCCGTTAAAATAATTTTTTCTTCGTCCATTGCTCACGCGCTCCTATAAGAAAATAAATAAATAACTGTATATATATCTTTTTTTGCGTACTAATTTTTGAACTCGGTCCGCGTTCATTTTTTGATACGCATATATGTGTACTAATTTTTGAACTCGTTTCCGTGTATCAATTTTTGAACTCGGTGGATAACTTTTTTATTCTTCCTTGACGTAATACCTCACGCTCTGCCGGAACGTTCCGTCCGCGTCTCTGTCCGCCGTGCTGCTGATTGCAATAAATCCTCGCTCGATAAGCTCGTCGCGGCTTCTAAAAAATGTCGCCCGTGCTATGTTCAAATCCTGGATAAACCGCTCGCACGAATAAAGGAACGCGCCGCCGTATTTCTCTTCCAGCGTCAAAATATGAAAGTAGAGCTTTACGGCGTTGCCGGAGAGCTTGCGTATTCCGTCCCGTTCGTAGAAAATGTCGGGAACTGTCATTTCTTCCCCCCGATCTCGACAACGCGGATCCCGTGGAAAAACAAAAGCATTTTGCGTTTCAAAATGTATTCTTTGGTGCGCATTCCTTTAACGTCCTCGACAATGGTGTCGCCGTCCTTGTTGACGTAAACAAAGTCCGCAATATACGAGCACTCGCGCTCGATAAGCTTGCCCCGTTTGGGTGCTCCCTTTAGTTTGCCCCGCGTATATACTCCGCCGACCTCATATTGCGCCGGAATAAGCACAAATTTTACCTGTTTTCGTAGGTTGCAAATCTCGCCCGCCGCTTGCAGCAATTCCAACTCCGCGCCGCGTCTGGCTTCTGCTTCGCTGTCATATCCGCCTGTTTTCCTGTTGCCGTATTTGTTGCTCTTGTATCGCCTAAAATAAGCCATTGTTGCCGCCTTTCTTGCCCCTCTCATGGACGGCGAAAGCTATGCCAGGCTCCCGCCGTCTGTTCGGGGCGTGATATATTATCCAAAAGGGGAACAACCGTCAGAAAAGGTCCTCGGCGTTTTCGGCTGCTGCCTTTGCGCTCTTTCGGATCTCTTTTACTGTTATCTCTCCGGGCTTCTCTTCCGTAACCTCGACGGGCGTGTCCTCTATGTCGATGTATTCCGGCGTCAAGTCGGGCTTGATCGTGGAACCGTCCGCAACATAAGCCGTCTGCAGGTCAACGGACATAACGCCCCATTTGCTGATTATCTGGCGGAGCAGCGTTTTCTTTGCCATTTCGTCGAAGTCTTTCTCCCAGAACGTGTAACCTTTGTGCGCCGCGTAGCCCTTTGAATAGCGCTCGGCGTGTTTTTCCATCTTCGCGCGGCTCCAATACAAGGTTTTGCGGAACCCGTTTAAATACTCGAACATTGCGTAGTAACCGATCGTGGGCGCGTTCTCGCGCTTCTCTTCGTCCTGGATAAGGTTTACTTCGATTTCTTCATTCAAGGGGTCATATTTAACAAGCTCGCCCTCTTTGATCGCCAGAACGTTCATTTTCAGATATTGCCCGGACCTCGCCGCAAGCTGCACCATTCCTTTGTATCCGAGAACGAACTGCGCCTTGTTGCCGAACGGTACCAAATAATACTGCCCCAACGTCGGCAGCGGGGATAAATGCAAGCTTTCTCCCAAAAGTCCGCCCGCAACGATTGACGCGTTGCTGCAGCTTTTAAGCCCCTCGGTCATCGTCACGCAAGAAATAAGCCCGGCGATAAATCTCTGCCCGCTGTCGCCGCCTAACGTCTTGTTTATCTGGTCGCGCACGGCGTCCTTCGATAAATACGCGGTGAAGCCGCCCTTGTCCTCTTCTGCTGGAATGATTGATGTATTTTTAATATTTGCCATATTGTCAGCCCCCTATTCTTTCCATCTTCACGCCGCAGCGTGTGATATAGTCCTTTATTACTCTGTTGAGCTCCGCTTTCTGCTCTTCGGTGATGATCGCGCGGAACCCCTTGCCGTCAACCGTCATTATCAGCGTGTGTGTTTCTTCGCTCATATTTGCCCCATTTTCGGTCTTTACCTCTTCGGGGGCTTCTGCGGGCGTTGTGGGCGTCGTGGCGGCGGCTTCTGCTGCCTTGCGCGCTGCTTCTTCTTCCGCGAGCCGTCTTGCTTCTTCCTTGCGGCGCTGGATATCCGCCTGGCGCTGTCCCTCTGCGATTGCCCTGTTGATATCAAGGGTCCGCTTGTATTCTTCGATAGCTTCAAAGCTGAACGCGTCAAGGCGCTCGAGCGTGTCGAGGTTTGCTTCGATCTCTTCGCGCTTCGCTTTCATTTCTTCCGCAACCTTTGCAAGCGTAAAGGTTTTATTTGTCCAGCGTTCGTTCTGTATCTGCTCAAAGCAAACCCACTCAAGCCCCGCGAACTCTTCCTCGAAAATCGCCGTACATTCTGCCAGCTTCGCCGCCTTTTCTTCGGCTTCAAATGCCTTTATCTGCGCGTCGATCGTTCCGGCGCAATCGCCCACGATGTCGACGAGCTCTTTCGTCTGGCTTTCCAGCGTGTAGAGCTGTGCGAAAAGCTCTTTTTTCTTCTCCGCAAAGCTCTCTTTCAGAGCGGCGCTTGTCTTGTTAAGCTGCGCCCGGTATTCTTTCGCCGCCTTGATATCGTCCGCCGTGAAAACCATTGTTTTATATGTCTTTAATGCTTCGGCAAGCTCGGTCTTGATCGTTTCAAAGTCCTGTATAATCAGCCCGCCGTCCTCTGCCTTAATGATTGAAAGCTCCATTTTGTTACCTCTCTCCTTTTCAAATGTCTAAAACAAGCGGCGGTTCCTTGTCCGCCTTGATGTACTCCGCGAACTTCCGCTCTTTTTCCATCAAATAATCAATCTGCTTTTGTACTTCTTCGTCGCGCTCAATGCGGTAGCGGTTTGTTTTGGTGTCGATCTCCTGTCCCTCGATCTCATACCGCAAATAGGCGGATAATATCGCAAAGTCGGCGTCCGTTACCGCCAGGTAGTGCAATAACTGGCAATAGTAGTTTGCGGGGATCCCGTTCTGCCATTTTCTCGATTGAGAAGCGCTGTTGATTGTCGCGGTCTTGATTTCCAGAACGCCGCGCCGGTTCGTTCCGATCTCCAACAGCCAGCCGTCGAGACTTGCGTGTGCAAATGGGTATTTGTCGTTCGTCCACATATTGAACGGCGCATATAATACCGAATAGCCGCGCGGTCTGTAGTCCAGCTCGAACAATTCCCGCAGGTGTTCTTCTGCAGCCTTGCCAAACTCTACCGCCGCGTTCCCGTGTAGGTCGGCAGGTTCTCTTTTCCCGGTCTTTTCCCGCCATAATTCGACGTTCGATTTCCAGGGGTTCTTGCCTATGATCGTGGCGGCGTCGCTCCCGCCGATATAGCTCTGCCGTGCTTCAAGCCACTCGCTTTCCGTGCGATATGTCCGCATTTCAAAGCCCATGCTCTGTCCTCTCTTTATCGAACGCTTCGACGAGTCCCTCGTCAAGGATTGCCAGCAGATTGCCGTTGCTGATGATCGCCACAAGACCGCAGCTTGCGTTGTAATTGTCGATTTCCTCGATTGTGGTCTTGTTCATCCTCTCAAAATTTGCTGCTTTCATTTCCTGTTCTCTCCTTTTCTGTTTCCGGCAGCAGGCAAAGCTGCCCGCCGCGTTCTTCCTTTGTCATTTTTTCCCACTTTGCCGCGTTCCGTTCCGATCGCTCCACACAATCGCATTTTTCGCACGGATCCAATCTTGCCCCGCAATGCGGGCAAATGTTGTAGTAGCTCATTTTTCAGCCCTCGCGCCGCTTTCTTTCCAGGTATTCCCGGAACTTGCGGTGGTCGATGTAAAACCGCCCGCCGTTTTTCAGCTTGAAAGCAAATCGGGCGCCCCTTGCGTTGCACATTTCCCGGACCGTTTTGGCGGTCATTCCGTAAAGCTCCGCAATCTCGGAAACGCTTTTATATTTCGCTATGCTTTCAGCCATTGTCCCGCCGCCTTTCTTCTTCGTTGTCGATCAAGTCGACAAGCCCTTGTAAATATTTCTTTGTTAGGTCAATGCGGGTCACGTCCGTGAAAACTCTTAAAAGCGTTTCGTTGTGGATTTTAAGCTCCGGCGCGTATTCTGCCGCAAAGCTTCGCACGTCCTTGTTTAAGACTTCCAGAACGTCGCAAACAATGTCTTTCACGTCCGCCAGGGTCAGCGGCTTTGCTTTGGGCGGGTCCATCTTCTTTCTCATGCTGTCGCCCTCTCTTTCTGTCGCATTTATGCGACAAATTGACTAAAAAAAATCGCCGTTGCTTCGTCGAACGTCAGCTCGAGCGCTGTCGTAAACGCGTCCGCTTCTCCGATCGTAAACTCTTCGGGATTGTTAAAACGGCGGTAAATTGTCGCCCTGTTTATGCCTGTTTTCTCGGAAACGGCGTCAACCGTGAGCTGCTTTTCTACCATTTTCCCGCGCAATTTGTTAACGTTTACCATGTGGCTGCCCTCTCTTTCTTCGTTTTTTGTTTGTCGCGTTCCTGCGACAATTCAACAATAACACTCTTTAAAAAGTCCGTCAATATGTTTTTTCGCTTTTTTGCGACGTTTTTTTAATAAGCGGGATTTTTTGTTGCTTTTGTGCGATTTTCGTACTATAATAAGCGATACGAAAGCGAGGTGACATTATGGAAATAAACGAAAGAATAAAAGCCAGACGGCAAGAGCTGGGCTTGTCTGTTGACGACATAGCCGAAAAGCTCCACGTAAACCGCGCCACGTACTATCGTTACGAAAGCAAAGAAATAGAAAAATTCCCGCTTGATATTGTGGAACCCCTGGCAAAAATCCTCGAAACAACGCCGCAAGCGCTCATGGGCTGGACCCTAAAAGACAAAACGGGCGGGATAATTGCCGAAATTGAAACAACGGCGGCGGATATGAACGAACGCCAGCTCGGGCAGCTTTTGGAATATGCAAAAATGCTAAAATCATACAAGGGGGATTAAATATGCCGCGATATGAAAAGAAAATTACGCTCGGGCGCGATAAAGACGGGCGGCTGATCCGCCGTTCGATCTATGCAGCCACGAAAGCGGAACTCGAGAAAAAGTGCTTTGCGGCAAAACAGGCGTATTTGTCCGAAAATGCAGCGCCGGGCAATGATATGGCGTTCGGCGCGTTCGCCCGTCAATGGGTACGGACCGAAAAAGCCCATGCCGCCATAAATACGCGGGCAATGTATAACAACGTTATCGAGAAGCACTTGTTGCCGGACCTCGGGGACCTGTACTTCTCCGAAATATCGCAAGCGGACCTGCAGGGCATTATCGATTATAATTTCCACAAGCCCGAAACGTGCAATAAAATAAAATTGACGCTCCGCCAGATATACGCCGCCGCCCTGGACGCTGAAATAGACGTCCGCCGCGGGGTAAATATAAAAAAGCTGGTGACGCCCCAAAAGCCGAAAACAGAAAAGCGGGCTTTGACTGAAAGCGAAAAGGACGCGCTTTTCTCCGCCGATCTCGACGAACGGCAGCGCGTTTTTGTTCTGCTGCTTTACTATTGCGGATTGCGCAGAGAAGAGTGCCTGGCGCTTGATGTTTCCGCGCTGGACTTCAAGCGGCGCCTTGTGTACGTGCGGCAAGCCCTTGTCTTTGACGGAAACGCCCCTCAAATCGAACGGACGAAAAATACCTATAGTACTAGGGCTGTAAACATTCCGGCGCCATTTCTGCTCGTTCTACGCGCTTACGCAAGGGAACGGCGCGCGCTGCTGTTCAGTATGCCGGACGGATCCCCGCTTACAAAAAGCTCGTTCCGTCGGTTTTGGGATAATATCAAGGCGGCGCTTGTTCTGGAAACGCCGGACGCCGAAACGCTCACGCCCCACATTTTCCGCCATAACTACGCCACAATGCTCTATTATTCCGACATAAGCCCGAAAAAGGCGGCGGAACTTATGGGACACGCCGATACGACAATGATAAATAGGATTTACGCCCATCTTGACGAAATGAAAGAAAATGCAGCCGAAAAGCTGGACCGCATTTTCGCCTAGTGTCGTATAGGTGTCGTACTGATTTTCGCAAAGCCGCATAAATAAAGGCTTTCAGCGTTTGTGTTCTTGACTTTTAATCAAGTTGTCTCGGGTTCGAGTCCCGAGTGGCTCATTGCTAAAAACCCCGAAAAATAAAGGCTTTCGGGGTTTTTCTTTTTCTCTCTTTTTGCTCCCATCTTGTCCCATCTCGGTGTCGTACTCTTTCCTGCAGATAATCCCGCAACGCTTGATTTTTCTAGCTTTATCGCTGTTTTTCTGTACGACACAAAAAAACGGAGATTTTTGCCTGGTGTCGTATTTTTGTCGTACAAAAAAGCGGCGATTTTCGCCGCTTCTCCGTTTTTGTTTCTTCCTTATTATATTTTGTTTCAAATTTGAAACATTAGTCTCGGACCGCTGCCCCGATCTTCTTCGCAAGCTGCAGGCAAAGGTCCAGCTCTTTGTAGCTTATGCCCTCGCGCTGGTAGCTTACGTCGCAACGGATAAACCACGCGCCGACGCTCACTTCGTCCATGCTTTCCAGGTTCGCCAGCTCTTCAATTAACTTTTTAAAACTCTTTTTCTGTTCGTTCATGTTGTCGTCCTCTCTTTCCGATCATGTCCGGCGGGGGCTTTGCCCCGCGCCCTGTTATCTTGTGATAATAACAATTTCGTTTTCCTTTTCCAGCTCCGCAAGCTTTGCGGTGTAGGTTATTAAGTTATAACTCCTTGCCCGGTATTCCTTAATTGCTGCTTCAAAATTCTTTTTGCTGTTGGTCTTGATTGTCATTTTCTCGCCTTCTCTTTCTTCTGTTTTAGTGCTTTTTGTTGTTCTCCGCGTCAAATGCTCTCAACTGCTTCTGGAGCTTTTCGTGTAATGTGAACCACTTTTTCCCGTTCTTCTCGCTCATTAAGCAAGTGCAAGCTAAAAGCAGGTCGCAAACCTCAATCCTTGTCAGCTCTACGTTCATAGTCTTGTAATTTGTCATGTTTTTGTCCTCTCTTTCGTGTGGTGTTCTTTTGTTTACCTTGTGACTTTATTATATATCAAATGTTAGATACTGTCAAGAAAAATATATATCTTTTGATAGATAATTATAGACAAAGATTGCCGCACCTTTTTGTCTATCTTGCATAGTAAAAGGGCGGCTGTTTTGCCGCCCTGGTGGATCCGATCTTCTCAAAATTCATAGTCGAAATAATAATCCGCAACGCCGAAGGAAAGATTGCGCCGATGATATGCTGTTTTCTTCTTGCCCGCTGCAATGATGTCCGGCAGAATAAAGCCGTTTTGTATCGCCCACAGCTTCGCGTCAATGTCGGTGCCGTAGTAGATTTCGGCTGCTCTTTCCGGGGTTATTTCGACCGCAACATACCAAAACGCGCCGCGCTTTACAACGTCCAAAACGGGGTTCTTTTCGTTGCTGATAAGCTCCCATTCGTTTGAGAATGCCGCGCCTTTTGACTTGTGGTCGTACTCTCTAATGCTTACGTGCTTTTGGTCCTTAACCGCTACAACCTCAAAAGCGTGGCGGTCGCTGTAAAAATACTCCGTAACGCCCGTGCCGACCTTGATTTCTTCGCAAAACTGCCTGTTTTCCTCTAATCTGTTGTTTAAACTTCCGCGCCATGTTCTACTCATTTTTTTTATCTCCTTTTTAGTATTTCGGGCGGTTTTGCCGCCGCCCGTCGGCTTGTGTGTTTTATGCTATTTTTTCGACCTGTTCCTTTGTGAAAAAGTGCGCCGTTTTCATAAACATTCTGCCCTCGGCTTCTTCTTCGTCGTTTGCCTTGCTCTCGGTGTACTTCCAGATTGTGAATGCTGCTGTCGCTTTCTGTCCCTTTTTCACGATGTAGCCGAGGCTCTTCCAGGTTGCGAACGTGTGGATTGTTTCGGGCAGCTCGATCTGCTTTGTGTTGCCCTGGTCGTCGGTTACGGTTGCCAGAATGCCGGACCCTTTGAGGATTCCCTCTTCCATAAGCTTTAAACTGTTGTTGAAAATAATCTGTGCGTTTGTCATTGTTTTAGTCTCCTTTGCTTTGTTGTTGTTTTCCTTTGTTCTGTATTTATTATATATCATTTGATATACTTTTGTCAACAAAAATATGTATCAAATGTTGCACAAATCCACGCCGAAAAGATTGTGCAATATGTCAATTGATATATATAGACTAAATGATATATAATTTTGAATAGTGGAAAAGGAGGCTTATATAGAAAATGTCAAACTTACAACAGAAAAGACTCGCGGCGGGGCTTTCACAAAGCCAGCTCGCAAAAGCGGCGGGGTTAAACCTCGGCGCCTATCAGCATTACGAACAAGGCAATAGAAATATTGATGGGGCAAAGATTGAGACGCTTGCAGCAATTGCCGCCGTTCTCGGCTGCAAAATACCCGACATTCTGGAAAGCGCCGAACTTGCCGAAAAGGTCCGCGCCGTTTCTTGATTTTCCGGCGCCGATCTTGTATAATATTCTTTGCAGCTGTTTTCAGCTTCATTTTGCAATTTTTCCCACTTTAAAAGCCCCGGCGGATTGCTCCGTTGGGGCTTTTGCTTTGCCTTTATAAGCTCGAAAACGTCGGTATTATACTGTAGCCCGTTTCGTCCTGGGCTTCGATCGTCTCCACGACACGGGGCGTCGATTTCATCCCGTACTCGTTCTCTACGCTCACTTTGTCGCCCAAAAAATAATCGCGGTTAAGGATAAAGCCGTAGTTTGGCGCTACGTCCGCTTCGGTTTCATGCTGGGCGCGATTTTCTCCGAGCGCCTGCTGCCCCCGATCATAAAGGGCGTTGAAATAGGTTGTCGGCGTCATTTCTTCGCCGTTGGTGCTGGTTTCGTTCGCGTTGACGTACATTTCGCGCCGTTCGATTCCCTGTTGCCATCCGGCGTAAAGCGCCCTCGCGCGGGCGGTTCCCTCTCCCTCGCCCAGAACCATTACGGCGTTTTTCCACGGCGCAACGTTAAGCGTTAAAGCGCTCGAAAGCAGATTATTAAAATCATTTGAGAATATCACGGGCGGGACGTCGCTTTGTGCTGTCGTGCGGTTCGTTCCCTGGTATATCTCGAACTCTATAGCTTTATTTGCGAGGTCAAAATTCGCCCGATATCCTATGTCGAGCGCCTTGCAGATCGCTTCGACGGCTTCGCCCACGTTTTCGCCGTTGTACTGGTTCGTCAAATCCTGGTCGGCGTTTATCAAGCTGTTTTTAAAAGTGAAATTTGCAATCGTCCGGCGGCTTTCCGACGGCGCGATAATACTGCGGTACAAAAGGCGTTCGATTGTTTTTGCGGCGCTCCCGGTGTAGGTATATTGCGCAAGAACCACGCGGCGAAAAATCACGGCTTCAATCATGCGCCCCGAAACGGTGATATAATTGCCCTCTTCTGCTGCCGTGCTGATTTTTACGCTTTCAATCATGCCGCATTTTGTCGTGTCGTCAGCGCGGACAATGTATTGCGTGGTTGTCGTGCTGTCAAAATTCAAATCGGCTATAATATCCGGCGTTGCGGGGATATAGAGCTCAAAATCCCCGCATTCGTTGAAACGCTCGGTCCAGATAGCGCTTTTATATGTTTCAATAACGCGCTTTATATCCATCTGATTGTCCAGCAAGTAAAACATTAAAGCCATATTTATACCCCCTCATAGTGGGTCTGCCAGCGCACAAGCCCGGAAAGCGTCGCCGCCGATAATGTTATATAGTTATTATCAAGCGGGACAAGCTGCAGCCAATCGTGTTCGTCGGCGTTCATGTTCTGCAGGATGTTCGTTGTTTCTCCGTTCCTTGTCAGCGTGAGCGCCTTTAAGCCGAGGCGGGTGTCAAGGGTGATTTTGTCGCCGCTCTCATAATCGCCGTCGACCGTGAACTGTTCGCCCGTCAGCGTGTTTCCGATCGTGAAGCCGCCGGTGATTGCCGCGCTACAATTTATCTCAAAAATCGCGCCGTGCATGGTGTCCGAAAGCGTCACGATATTGCTCTGCGGATAAATCAGCACGTGGTTCTGCTCCGCGCTCAAAAAGTAGGGGTCCGGGCAGATTATCGACACTTGAATGCGCTGTTTTTTCGCGAACGGATCCGCGCTTATGCTCTCGACGTAGCCGTCAATGTTTGCCGTGCGGGATCCTGTCTTGATCTCTAACGATATGGGCTCTTTTACCTTGAAAATATAATAAATGCTTGTCCGCAAGCTTTCGGGATTTATGCCCGTTGTCGCGAACGTCAAAACAATGTTTCTGTTCTGCGCCCGCGCATTCGTAAATACCGAGCCGTCCTTTGTGGCTATGGGGCTTGTCGAAATATTTGCTTCGGGCGGATTTAAGCCCGTAACGCTGATAAGCGCGGACGCGTAATTGTTCAGCTTATAAGTCGCCCAATTGCCGTACTGGTTTGTCGCTTTTACCTGCATTAGATTGTCCCCCTTGCGAAATTTAACGCGTTCTGCGTCTGTCTGTAAATGTCAAGCCTTGATAAAGCTTTCGGGCTGTTGTTGTACTGGTTAAACACAACGCTCTGTCCGGCAGCAGGTGCGCTTTCTCCGCCGCTCAAAATGCCCTCGCTTTGTAATGCCTGCTTCATTGCCTGGGCGGTTGCGTTTATCCATGCCGCGTTGTTTTCCAACGGAACGACCGCTTCGGCGCCGTTACCCTCTAAAAATCCCATCTGTCCGCGCTTCAAAACTCCGCCGCGCTCGAGCTCGTTTATTCTGGGGATGTCCAGACCGTAGCCGCCAACGCCGGGAACCCAGTCGGGTATCTGTATTTTGTTCAATGCGTCTATGAACTTATTAAGCCCTTTAATCAAGAAATTAATGGGCGCTTTTACGATCTCCGTTACGCTCTCCCATATCTTTTCGATTATGTCCTTTGCGCCCTCAAAAACGCCTTTAAACCACTCGCCCACGTTTGCAAATGCGGTCTTGATATTCTCCCATGCGGTTGTGAAAATATCAGAAAACCACTCGCCCACGTTTGCAAAAGCTTCTTTTATTCCGTCCCAAATGCCGGAGAAAAAGTCCGCAACGGCGCTCCATGCGTTCTTGATCGCGTCCCACGCCGCCGTGAAAGCGTTTGCAATAGCCTGCCCGACGGTTTCCGCGATTGCCTTTATTGCTTCCCACGTTGCAGCAAAGAACTCTTTGAACTCTTCAAAGTGGGTTATAAGCAACGTAACCGCCGCAATTAGCGCCCCGATTGCTACAACTATTAGTCCTATAGGGTTCGCCGCCATAACCGCATTAAAAACGGTCATAACCGCCGTGCCGACCTTGATTGCAGCAAATACGCCCGCGATTATTCCGGCAAGCGTTGCAAGGGTCTGCCAGTTATTGACAATAAAAGTGATAATGTCCTTCACTTTCGGGATAAGCTCGGACAAAATCTCGCTGATTTTTGAAATTGCCGCGCTTATTTCGGGTCCGTTCTCCGCAATAAGGTCGCTTATAGTCTTGCCAACGTCAGCTTTTAAGCTCTGGACCGCTAATTTGAACTCGTCGGTCCCGTCCTTTGTGGCGGCGAAAGTGTCGTCAACGGTTCCCATCGTGCTTTCTGCTGCCGTTGCCAAATCCTTAAAAGAGAGCGTTCCGTTTTTGATTGCTCCGTAAATCTGGTCGCCGCTCTTTCCGAAAAGGTCATACGCCGCATTAAGCCCGTCCATCCCGTCGGATCCGTTTTCGATCGCGTTCTGCAGGTCGAGTAAGCTGTCGTTTAAGCCCTTGCCCGTTTTTGCGCTGTTCTTGAGCGCTTTTCTCATGCCGTTTAAAACGGTTTCGCTATTCGCGCCGGATTTTTCAAGCTGCCCCATGAACGCCACGCTCTGCTCAAGCGAAAGCCCCATCTCCTGGAACGCGGTCGCGTTGCTGATAATGCCATTTGTAAGCGTGGATGTATTAACGCCGGTCGCCTGTGCGGTTTTTGCCAGGGCGTCAAGGAATGCGCCCGCGCTCTCCGCGTCCTTGCCGTATGTTGCGAGGGCTTTCTGCGTGTCGTCGATCGCGCTCACAACGTCCGCGCCGGTTATCTCCGCAAATTTCAAATACTGCGTCGTTAAATTTTCCAATGCGGATCCGTTAAGCCCGAAACGGGTGTTGACTTCTCCGACCGCGTTTCCGATATCGCCCATATCTCCGACGATTGTTTTTGAAACGTTGGTGTAACTCTGTTTAAGCTGTTCGGCAGCTTCGCCCGTTGCGCCTGTCGCCTTGATAACGTTGTCGGCGCCCTCGTCGTATGCGTTGTAGGCTTCTTTTGCGGCGTTCGCCATATCCTTAAAGCCTTTTACTACCGCTTTTATCGCGCTGGCTGCAAGGTCCGCAAGGACCCCTTTCATAACGGTAAAGCCCTCGGTCGCGTCTTTCGCTTCTTTTCCCGCGTCCTCTACGCCGTCCGCCAGATCGTCCGCCGCTTTTGCTCCGTCCGTCATGCCCTTTTCGGCGTCGTCGAGCTTCGCGTTGTAGTCGCTTAACTGCTTTTTTGTGTCATTGATCGCGGCTTTCTGGTTCGCAATCTTTATGCGCAAATCGTCGGCGGCTTTGCTGCCCTCTCCCTGTTCTTTTACCGTCAAGGCGAGCTGCTTTTCGTAGGCGTCGAGGATCTTCTCTTGATTGTCCAAAACCTTGTTTAACTGGTCCAGTTTTGCCCGTATTCCGTCCGCGCTGTCCGCCACAAAGTCCATAGAACTTGCAACCGCTTTAAACTCCGCGTTTGCAAGCTTTATCTGTCTGTTTGCTTCTGATATGCCGCTTTTTAAGTCCGAAATATCGACTTTAAAGCTGGTCGTAATGTTGTTTTTGGTGTCCGCCATAATAGCCGCCCTCTCTTACGCTCCCGCCAGGCTAGAACCAATTATCGCCCGCAGGTTTGCGTATAACGTTCTTTTTCTTTTTGCTATGTCGCCGCGCGTGTGCATTGAACCGAACCAAAAGCGCGAAAACGTCCCGCGCCTTTTGCTCCCGCCAGAATATCGGCGTTGTCCCATGAAAGCGGTCCGACAAATTCATTTCAAGGTCAAATAAAACAACGTCCAGCGGGGTATTATCTTCAAATACCCCGGTCGTCAGTTTTTTTGTTTTTTCAGTATGTCAAGGCTTGCAACGGACGCCCGGCAAATGTCGATAATGCAAGGAATAAGCTCCGAGACCTTTGTTCTGTTCAGCTCTTCTTCCGTCGCGCCGAAAACGTCGTGCAAAAGGGGCTTTATCTGCTTGTAACCCTTGATTATCATTCCCGCCACGGCTTTGTCGTTGTCGATCTTGTCAAGGTCGATGATCGCCACAAGGTCGTCAATCGTTCCCAACATAAGGTCGTAGCCCTCGGCTTTGTAAGTCTTTTCGATTTTGTTCTTGTCGTCCTTGCTGTAAATGTTTAATTTAAGCTCCATTGTTTTTTAATCTCCTTTTCGTGTGGTCTTATGGAAAAGGCAGCGGCAATTTGCCGCCGCCCTATCCGTAAGAAGGTATATATGGGGTGTGTTGTCAGCTAACAGTAACCGCACAAATGTCGGTAAAGCTGCCGTCGGTCGTGGTAACGGTGATAATTGCGGAACCTGCCGCAATGCCCTTTACCTTGCCGCCTGCCGTAACGGTTGCCACGCCGGTGTCGTCCGAAACGTAGGAAACGGTCTTGTCTGTTGCGCTTGCGGGTGCAACTACTGCGGTAAGCTGCAGCTCTTCCGCAACTTCAAGCGCTGCGGTGCTGGGTGTAAGGGTTACGCCCGTAACATTAACCGTTCCGCTTGCGCTTACGGTGTCGGGTGTCTGTACCGCTCCGAAAAAGCTCGAAACGTCAGCAAGCCCGTAGCGGGTGTCAACAACTACGCCCTTTGCGGATCCCTTTTCCCAGGTCGATGTCTGGGTGTTGTAGCGTCCTTTTGTGAACTCATGCTCGGTATAAATGCCGGTGAATGTGAGCTGGATGTTGTTGGTGTCAGTTCCGTCGTTCTCGGTCGCGCTGGTTTCGTCCGGAATGCCGAACTGTCCCTTTAACCTCGAAACGTAGCGGTACTTGCCGTCGGTTCCCTTTGTGCGGTACATGATCGCAAAATACTTATTCTCGCGCACGTTGTCGACAAGCATTCCCGTTACGGGGTCGAATGTGCGCCCGGTAAGCTTTGCCATGATCGAAAGCTCGGGCGGCGCTACTGTAATAGTGATAGTGTCAGCGCCCTCGCTGTTTATAACGATCATAGCCTTGTTATCGTAGTAGTGTGCTTCGCTGCTGCTGTCTGTTGTCTTGCCAACTTCTGCAACGGGCGCAAGCTTCACGGGGGTTTCGCAAACAAATCCGTTTTCGTCGTCCTGCAGGACCTCTGCGAAATACAGATTATCTACGCCTCTAAACTCGAATACGTCCATGATTAAGGCTCCTTTACTTGTTATTTTTTACGGTGTCGGGTCGGGATCCGGCGTTGGTGTCGGGTCGGGGTCTGGTGTAGGCTCCGGCTCTTCTTCCGTCAATGTCTCGATAAAAGTACACGTTAAGCCGCGCCCGGTGTGCGTGATCTCGTCGCTTGCTATGTCGTGTCCTCTGTCGGGCGTTTGCCAGCCCGCCGCCTTTAGCGCTGTCCGCGCCTGTTTCAAAAGGCTATAGACGGTCGAGGGGTCCGTAGAATATACATTTACGTCAAATTCATGCACAACAAGCGCCGTTTCGTTGTCGTAGGCGCTCTGCTCTTCTTCCGATCTATTCCAGAACGTGAAAAACGTTTCGGGATAAGCGGCGTCCGGCGCAAGGCTCCCTTGCCTTATAACGGGCTTTTTAAATGCTTCTAAAATTTCAAGTAAATTATCTTCCATCGTGTCCCCTTTAGGCGTCAAATCTCAACGCCTTGTCTATTGCCGTCTTGTAAATCTTCTCTTGCTCGGCTGCTATTTCTTTTTGCGTTGTGTTGCCGTATATCGCGTTGTAAAGCTTTTTATCCTGCTTTGTTCCGGGATTTTCTTTCGCTCCCGGCTTTCTCGGCGTTCCGTACTGGTTTACGGGCGTGTGCCTTGCGGTTCCGTACATAAGGAAAATCGACGGCAAGCCCCCGTCCGAGATTTTAAAACCGACCTTTATTGTGGCGATATCTCCCGCCCAGGTAGGTGTCTGTCCCTCGACAAGGCTTCGCGCGGTTTTTCCCGTGCGCTGGTGCTTGCGGATAGCTTTTGACAAATCGGGGTTCACTTTCTCCGGGATAAACGCCAGACAATCGCCCGCGACGTCCTTTAAGTCGCCGCCGAGCTTCATGTAGCGCTCCGAAAGCTCCGAAAATCCTTTGAAATTTACGCCCCATTTCTTCGCCATATCAAGCGCCCCCTTTTACCGCCTGCAGCCGTGCTTTCAAATACTGGTGCCGTTTCTGTATATCTTCGGGCGTTCCCACGACTTCGTAAAGCTCGTCGCTTTCCAGTAAATGGACGCGGCTGTTTGCCTGTAAATCGGGCGTGAACCACGTTTCAAGGGTTGCCGTGTCAATTACACTATAAAGCCCGTCTTTAACGCTTTCCGTGCCGCCAAACGTGCGGAAAGTGCCAAAATAAACGGTTTGGCTTTCTGTGTATGTTTTCACGGGTACGCCCTTTACTGTCGTAACCGTCGGCGTCCCGATCTTAAACGGGACCGAAAAAGGCGATTGCGGTTTATAGTCAGCCATAATTTACGCCCCCTTGTAACTCATCTGCGTTGCTTTCTGCATGAAATACTCCGAAAGCTTTCCGCCGCCTGCGCCATAATTCCACAAATCGGACACGCCACGCGCCACAAGTCCCGGCTTTACGCTTTCAGCATCTACTCCGGCGCCCTTTAAGAAGTCCATGACTTCATCAATGTACGTCGAAATAGTGTTATCCTGGTACGTTCCGCCAATGCCTAACGCGTTTTTTACGCCCTCTAACATTTCTGCCTGTGTCATAGTGTCGCCCCCGATTGTGTGGAATAATGGAAAAGGAGATACAAGTAACAAAAAGGCTTTTCAGCTCTCGCCACTTGTCAAAGTGTCATTAATAGCAAGCCGCGATTGTAACAGCGCCGGTTGCAAGTGTTGCCTTGTAAAGTGTTGCGCTGTTGGGATCCACGGTTGCGCTGCCCTCGGTGGGGTCTACGGCTGTTCCTGCAACCTTAAAACCCTTATACTCATAGTCCGCAATGAAATAAACCGTTGCGGCGCTCGAACCGCTTGCGAAGTCGAAAGACTTAACAGGCTCGTTGCAAATCGCAACATCGGTCGAGGGGTTTGAACTGATAGCGAAAACGCCGGGTGCGCTCGCGGTGAGCGCGGTTACTGTCTTGCCGCAAAGCAGGCAAGCGTTTGCCAGGATTGAAAGCAAATCGCTCTTTGTTACGGGTACGATCTTATTTGCATTAATCATTTGAAAAATTCCTCCTGTTTAGTTTTTAGGGTGCGGGTGTGTAAGCTACCCACTTGCCGCCGCTTACTTTCAGCATATCGCCGTCAGAAAGCGCGGACGGGTCCGGCAGTAAGCTTTCGCCGCTCTCGGGTAAAACGCCCGCAAGTGCAGCAATCAGCTCTGCGTTGGTGTTAGCGTTCGCAACGTCGTCCGCGTCGCCGCCTAACGCCACGTAAAGGGCTTTTAATGCTTCAACGTTCGTCATGTCGTGTTCCCCCTTTCATCAAGTGGAACTCTTCTTGATAAGCCAGATACCGGCGGGATTTACAAGCTTGCCGTCGATGACAACCAGCGCCTTGTTTACCCACTCGTTTGTCTCTTCGTCGAAATAGCGCTTCATTCCGAACTCCATGTTCGAATTGATCGCGTATGCTTCGGGCTGCCAGAAGATACCCACTACGTCGCCGTTGCTCGCGTCGTCGAAGTCGGTGATCACGTCGGGCTCAACTACGTCGATAGTACGACCGAAAAATCTGCCGTAAGGTGCTGCGGCGTCGCCGTCGCCCATCTCAAGCCCTGTCGCCTGGCGGAAAACAGGATTGTTGTTGCTGTCCGCCATTGTCTCGAGGTAGCTTTCAACGGTCGAAAGCGGGAAAATGAAATTGCCGGAACGATATCCGAGAGGCAGCTTTGCGAAGAACTTCTTGCGCCACTTTGTCCAGTCGTTGATCTCGGCAGCGGTAAAGCTTACCGCGTTGGTAACGGGTACGCGGGCGTCGTTCAGAATGCCGAGAAGCTGTCCGTCGCCGGTTCCCTTAACGATTCCGATGTCCATTGCCTGCAGGAACGCTTCAAGCATGATCTTGACAACCTCGCGCTCGAAGAGGTCAAGCGAAACGATCGACGAAAGCAAGGTCTGTGCTACGCGGATTTCTCCGATGTTGTAAGAGAACTCAACGGTCTCGGTTGTGCCGCCGTTCTGTCTGGGTGAAGCGGTCTTTTCGGATATCCACTTAAAGGTAGCCTGCAGCTTACCAACGGGGATCTTCACGCCGCCGCGAACGTTAAGCTTGCGGACCTTGCTGTAAAGATTGCCGTAAACCTTGCGAATTTCGTTTGTCAGCTCGTTAAGAACTGTGGTGGGGATGATCGCGCCGAGGCTCTCTGTGTTGGCTGCGCTCTGTCTCTGCTCATACTGTGCGGGGATCGCGGTTCCGCGCTGCACGTATTCCTTGAACGCCTTGCGGTACTCAAGGCTTGCGTACTTATCCTCGTCGTCGCGCTTTCCCATGTTGTAGCTTGCGCCCTGTAAAGGATTTACAAGGGTAGCTCCGGCGGGAACGCTGCCGCGCTGCTCGGTCTGCTGCGCTGCTGCTCTCTGCTCATCGTCCTCGATAGCGGCAAGCTCTGCCGTAATATCGTCAATATCGTCTGCGACCTCTTCTGCCTGTGCGGTTAAGGCTCTAACCTCTGCGGCGTCTGTGCTGTTCTGCACTTTGGTTCTGATGTCCGCAAGCTTCGCATTGAGCTTTGCGAGTCTCTTTTCAAGAACTTTCTTTCTCATTTTTTCATACTCCTTCACGTTTGAATTTTGTTAAAAAATCAAATCTTGCTTTTTCAAGCTCCAACGGGTTACACTTCGCGCTGTCCAGCGTGTTTTTGCGGGCTTCTCTTGCGCTCTCCAACGCAAGGCGGGCGCTCTCCAACGCTTCGCCGTTCCTCGCATTTATCGAAGTGGCTTCGTAAGCGGGGAACGTTACCGCGCTTACTTCCACAACGGTAGACAGTTTTAAAATTCTTCTTGTGGGATAGTCCGTGTCGATGTCGTCCCACTCTTCGTCCGCTATTGCGAACATAAAGGACATTTTGTCCATATCGCCGCGCGAAACGGCGCTATAATAGTCCTTTGCTTTCGGGCTTTCCCCGATTGCCAGGCTTGCGCGGATATTTAAGCCGCGCTCGTCTGTCCAGAGCTGCATTGTGCTGTTGGCGTTGTTGTTGCGGCTCCGTGCGTAAACGTAGCCCGTGTCGTGGTTTAAGCACAAGCGCACGTCTGTAAGGTCGCAACCGTCAAGCGCTCCGGGCATGATCGTTTCCCGAAACATTCCGCCTATGTCGGCGTACTCTCCAAAAACTATCGGGCGTCCCTCGATTATCCCCGCTTCGCCCTCTTCGCGGGTTTCAAGCGTGGTCTTATAATCACGGGTTACAAGTCCCTTTTTCTTTTTCATATCCTCGCCCCCTTTTATGTCGTGCTCTCCCAGCTATATGTAGCCGCGCCCTTGTTGTCAACGGTACACGTTAAAACGTAAGCTCCCTCGCTTTCGGGTGCTTCGGGCAGCTTGCCGGATAAAAGTCCGTTAAGCTCTACCAAAAGTGCTTCTATACGGCTCTGCGGCGGGTCCGTGTATTCCACGCCCTGGATTGTATCTTCCAAAATTGCCTCGTTTCTGCTTCTTGCCGTGTCGCTCATGTGTTAAACCTCGCTTTCTGTTTTTTCTTCGTCCACAACGTCAATATTTATGTTTGCGCCCGTCTGGTACTGCGCGGCGTTGTTGGCGTCTATCCAGTTTAGGCTCATGTAGCGCTTGCCCTCTAACTCCGGCAAGGGCTTCAAGCCGAGCGCCGTTCTCTTTTCGTTCTCGAAAAGCGCCCCGGTCGGTGAAAGTATGTTTATCATTTCGAGCGTCTGTCCGATCGACATAAAAATTAAGTCTTTCGGGTAAAGCTTTATCATGTTGCCGAACGCCTTTTCGCGCTTACTGAAAAGCTTTTTTGTGAACGCCTGCGAAAACTCAACCGCCAGCGGCTCCAACGTTTTCTGATAGAACGCTTCGTACTGTTCTTTGTTAAAATCGCCCGTTAAGATCGCCAGGGGAACGCCCCAATTGCGTAAGATCTTCTCGTCGATAAATTTCAGCGTGTCCGCGTTCACGATCTCGCTTTTATGCTCCAACGGTGTGAAGTCCGCTTTGAGGTCCAGCGGTAAAAATCCGCTCTCGCTGTTGTTCAGCTTCTCTTCCAGCTCCGCAAGCGCCGCCGCCGTCCGTCCGTCATCCATCAGCGTGTTATATTTAACAACGCCGTTCACGGCGTAGCTTGCTTTCATTGCTTTAGCAATGCCGGTCAAAAGCTGCTTGTTAAGCTCCAACGTCTGCAGCAATGCCGCGTGGTCGGGCTGTCCTAACTCATTGCCGCCCATGTACTGTGAAACGCTATAATTATATTTAAGGTGTATCACGTCCTCATAAGCGACGGTCGTTTTCTCCGCGTTCTCAAACCAAAACGTCACGAAAAGCCGCCCGCTTGCGTCCTCGATAAAATCAACCTGCATGGGCTTTATGGGGTAGAGCGCTTCGTAGCGGCGGCGCTCCGCTCCCGTCTTTTCATCCGTCCATGTGTAGTATGTCGGGATGATAAAAGCGTTATAATTGAGAAGTAAAAGCCACGCCGTCTTTTCCAAAAATTCGCTGGTCGTCATCAGCGGGTTCGGGTCGTTCAATACTTCCTGCAGATTGCCGGGAACCGGGATCGGGTCGGAGCCGTTCATCCTTATGTGCGTGGGGATAAGCTTCTTCAATTCGTCAACAATGCACTTTAAAGCCTGCTGCACGACGTCGCTTGTGTAAATGTTGGTCCCATACTGTGAATAAAGCGGCAAAAAGCCATTGAGCATGGGCGCGAACTTTACCTCTTTCGGTGCTTTCTTAAAAAGTCTGTCGAAAAGTCCCATTTTTTATTCCCCCGATAATTTCTTTAAATCGCCGCGATATCTTCGCAACATTTCGTAAAGGTTCGCCAGCGTTACCGCGCCGTCGATCTTGTGCGCGTTGTCTGTTTTTATGATTAGCGCCTGGCGTTGGTCGTTAAGCTTCAAGCAGGCGTTTGTAAGGTTCCACTTGTCCACGGGGTTGTCGTTGTAATTGATTAAGCGGCTTTTAAAATCCGCTTCACACAACGAAATAGCGTTTGAAAGTGTCGGCGCGTTCTGCAAAATCATCTCAACGTCGCCTGCTGCCTTTGTCCATCCGTAGTCGTCCATAGCGGCGAGCCACTCTTTCGCGAAACGCTGGTCGTATCCGCATTTGTAGAGCTTTATCCCGTGGTCCTTGTAAAGCTTATAAAACCACGTTGCCACGCTTGCGAGGTCGCATTCGTTCCCGTCGGTCACGGTGATATAGCCCGCTTGCGCCCACTCTTTGTAGTGTGCGCCCGCCGCGTGGTCGTCGTTCTCCGGCTGCAGCTTGCTTTCCGGGATAAAATACTGCGTTAAAATATACTTTGTTTTATCTCCCGGACGGATAACAAGCGCTTTAGCGCAAACAAGGTCGGTCGTTTCCGCGAGGTCAACGTGTCCGAGACAAAAGGACCCGCGCAAATCCTCAATATCAAACCGCGCCCCGTAGTCGTAGTCCTCGACGTTTAGCCAGGATTGTACGCCGTTCTGTTTGTAATTAAAGTCTTTCGACAAAACGAAAATGCGGTCCGCTTTCGATCTCTTCGCAAGGTCGACCTGCTCTTCCAGATAGTCAAAGCGCTTTATGATTCCGAGTGTCGGGTTGCTCTTCTGCCAACTCCGGGGATTCGTGAATATCTCTGTCTCGCTGTCCTGTGTGTAAAGCCACGGCAGAAAACGACGCCCGCTTATGCTGGTATCTTCGCCCGTGATGATCGCCCGCGCCTTTTTCAATTCGTCGTCGAGGTAGCCGTCCACGACAAAGCCCTCGGTCGTTATCTCTATAAATTTCGGGTTGTCCTTTACGCTCTGGCTTTGCTCTATGCTTTTGGCGATAACGTTCTCTTTCATTTCGTGGGCTTCGTCCAAAATCGCCCAATCTATGTTTCGACCCTCTTTGTTTCGAGTGCGGTCTGAAAGCTTGAAAATCTTTGTATTTGTCGCCTTGTTAAGAATGAAGCGCTGATTGCGTTTGGTGTCGACGCTTTTCGGGTCGTATAGGATCCTCATTGTGTCGATTGCGTCGTAAACTATGCTGGCCTGTGCGTCGTCGTTTGAGCTGCAAACGATGTCGGCGCCCTCATTTCCGGCGATAAATTCCGCGTTGGCAAGCCCCGAACAAGTCTCGCTCTTTCCGTTTTTTCTCCCGATCAAAAGCAATGCCCTTTTGAAACGGTCCACGGGTCCGCCGTTGGCGGTCATTTCTCCCGCCATTTTGAACGAGTAAAGCGTTTCGATAAATGCCTTCTGCCATAACATAAGCTTCATGGGCTGATTGTAAAACGGGCTTTTTGTCAGCCTTATACAATGCTCCATAAAGTCGAACCGTAAAAGCGCAGCGGTTCGGTCGTAATAATACGCGTCGACGTTCCGCAAATCTTCCGCAAGGTTGCAAAGCTCTTTGTATAGCTCTTGCCCGGCTATGATCTCGCCGCACTCTATGCGCTCTTTATATTCAAGCAAAAAGCAGTTGTCGGGCGTCCAAATCATGTTTTACCCCTGTTATTAAGCCACTCGCGGAGCGGGCTTGTTTCTTCCGTTTCTCCCAAATCTCCGCTAATCTTTAACAAAAGCTTCATTGTGTTGTTGTACTGTTGCAAAAGCTCTTTGTATTGCTTCGCGGCGGGTGTCGCTTTCTGCTTCGTCGGGTCTTTCGGGTTTATCTTGATAAACGGAAGTTGCCGCAACTCGGCAAGGTTTTTTTCCAAAAATACAACCTCTTCAACAAGCCGCTCGGCTTTTACCCTGTCCGCGTCGCCCGCCTTGCAAATGATCTTTAAAAGCTCGGTTTTTCTATCCATATTTGCTTAAATATCAATATAAACGCGTATCGTAAACGGGATTGTTTCACCGGGTGAAATAACAACGGGCGACGAAAGTACGTCTCTAAACATTAGATAATACTTATCCGAACCCGTCCCGCTAGACGGTTTCCACCAAAGCCCCGTTTCTGTTACTGCCAATGTCTGTTGCGTTGGGTTAGTAACGTCAAACGTCATAAGAATAGCGGGCCTATAGTCTACGCTTTGAAAAGCAACGTTTGATATAGATAATTTAGGCAATGAGCTATCCCTAAATCTATTGCTGTCGGCAAGGTCTGTTTCTTGATATGTAAGCGGGGCCGTGCCAAAACCAACGTCCGGGAACCAATTAGAGGTTTGCTTATTGCAAAACGGGCTGTTTCCCGCGCCGTCGTAATTTGACTCTCGCGAGTAAGTAAACCCGTCGCGAGATACCATGTTATTCACAGTTAAATTTGACTTTAAATTTGCTTGAACTCGTGCTGTTTCCAAAACATTTATTGTTGCTTTAAACGTTCGGGTTTCTCCGACGGGAACCACAACGGGTGTCGGTAATAACTCGCGTAGCGCCATAGAGTTGCTAGAACTTCCGCCAAACATTGCAATTTCTCTAACTGTAACGTCACTATTTGATATATTTTTATAAGTCCTCGTTATAGTAATAGCGGCTCCCGTTCTTCGGCGATAAACGCCCGTATTTGTTACTTGTAAAACAGACGACGTTATTTCTGCCGCTAGTGCGGTGTCTTCAAAAGTGACGGGGGTATTTCCGCTCCCAACTTTTATAATTGCCTCACTAGACAAACTAGGATCCCCGTAATAAGTAAATAAATAATATTGTATGGGTTGGGAACTATAAACGTTATTCGGGTTATTATTCGCCGCAAAAGCACGATATAAATTTTTTACTAACATTGTTTTTCCCCCATTTTTTAGGTGTCCTCTCCCGCCGTGCTATACATTACGGTGTCTGCAACCTCTGTTTGAACGTCAACTCCAATAGTGTCATATAATAATTCTGTCCTAACCGTGCCTTGAAAATTATATGTTTGACTATAAATATAGTCAGATACTAACGAGCCCGCCGCTTGATACGTTGTCCTTATTCTTACCCTATAAGGATAACGCCCAAAAGCATAAACATAATCGGTTGAAATAGGGTCGTTTCCTATAACAAACGGCGTTGTTGCGTACTCGTTGGGTAAAAACTCCGGGGCGGAACTCGTCGGCAATGTTAACACGTTTTCCCATGAGCTCGGGTCGCTTGCACTTCCGGGGTTCAAACACCTATCAACAATAATCTCGTCACGGATCCACGCAAAAAATTCGTTTTCGTCCGGGCTCGTCCACCTAATATACAAAGTGTTGGACGCGTCCACAAAATACGCCGTTATTATTGCGCCGTTTATCCTTGCCTCTAAATAATCTTCAATCAAAAGAAGTAAGGATAAATTGTTGTTGGGTAATTTTTCCGCTAGAAAAGTAATTACATTTTCCGCCACGGAAAAAGCTTTAATATTGTTTGCAAATAGTATATCCATGTCCGCACTAGCGTTAGGTATTAGCTCAAATAAAGACTTGCTTTTTATTCCGCGTGCGTTTTTTTGGATTTTATAGTAAGTTACGCTCGGCTTGTCGGTTGACGTTATCGCTTGCCAATCGCTCGCAAGTAATTCCATATCCAAAGCGGACGGCAAAACACTATATGTTTTTATTGTTCCGCTTTGGGCCTCTCGTATCTTTAAATCGCTAAAATTTCCTTGTCCCCACGGGAAATTTTCTGAACCTATGTTGCATTGCGCTGAAACGTCGTTAGCGGCTCCATGATCTCCGCTTTCATCATTTGAAACAACTAGGTTTTTATCTTCTGTTAAGTATGTGTAAAACCGCTCTCCCGTCTGTGCGTCTACGGGTGCGCTTTCTAACTTCCATGCGGTGTCCGCGTGTCTACAATTTCCCCCGCCTTGTGGGTTTTGTGTTCGGAAAACAAACGCCGTTTCTCCCTCGCGGTTTAACGTCCCGCTTTCTTCAATCTCGGTTGGAAAATTTATTGTTATGGGGTCGCTCTCTCCGTCACTATTCGATAAAGCTAGTGTTGTTTCTCCGTCGTTAGCCCAATAGCTTTCATCTAAAAGAAAATTTATATCGGCGTCGCTTTCTAAATCTTCGGTGTGAACCTCGCCCCCGTCCACGGATATATGCAATGTTTGGTTTGTCGCTTCGCTCGTGTGCAAAACTATATAAATGCTGTTGTCCGCGTTTTCTTGACACTCTAAAAGCACAAAATTAAAATCGGCGTCAAAGTATAGGTTATTTTTCACTTTTTCCGCCCCTTTCTGCTTAAATGCCTTTTTATCCCATTTTTTCCAATTTTTTCAGTTTAAAAATCTCGTTTTTTCCATTTCTGCGCTAATTAAG
>Ga0265298_10001442_pt1 | contig 35256 bp, 29 predicted proteins | sample AusTroGonzalo_MG_3_FD_193486 | JGI IMG/M metagenome (GOLD analysis project Ga0265298, IMG submission 193486) | Bovine rumen microbial communities from tropical cattle in Woodstock, Queensland, Australia - Gonzalo_01 | ecosystem: Host-associated > Mammals > Digestive system > Stomach > Rumen ...
AAAAGCCGCCCTGGCACCGGCCCATCCCGGCTCTTGTACGACGTTTTACCCCATCCACGGTCCTGGCGCCGACAGGACGATGAATTGCAGCGCGTATTTCAGCTTCTGTTACCATTTCGCACCGGCAGATAATATTTCCGTGCGCCGGATCAGACTCCACGGCAGAAGCACGTTCCTCATTGCTCATATCATGGAATGAACAGGAAGGAGCCTGGTATACAATGGTTTTTTCTTTGCGGACAAGATTCATATAATCCACGACCTGCCTGCAAAGATCCCGGGCAATAGCCGGGGCTGAAGAGAGTCCCGGGCTTTCAATGCCGATTGCTTCAAAATAACCGGGCACTTCCTTGTTCTGCCCGACAACAAAATCGCCGGAATTCAGATGCGCGCGGATTCCGCTGAAATTGGTAATATTCTGCCTGACGGATAAGGCAGGCCAGGTTCTGACTGCTTTGCGGATAATTTCAGAAAGTCCCTCGGCAGTTGTGGCTGTATCGCAGGGGTCGCTGATATCTTCAGCTGTTGGCCCGATAAGCATATTGCCGTGTACAGTCGGAGTCAGCAATACGCCTTTTCCCATATGTGAAGGGCATTGAAACACGGTACGGGAAAAGGGCTGTTCAGATGACCTGTCCAGCAGATAGTACTGACCGCGCCGATGGGTCATTTCCAGCTTTTCTTCACAGAGAATATTATGTATTTCGGCACCAAAGGATCCTGCGCAATTGATTACGACATGGCAATGAAAGGTATCACTGTTTGTCTGTACAGTAAACCCGTTGCTGTTTTTGATAACATTTTCCACAGTCTGATCAAACAAAAAGGTTGTGTTGTTTACAGCAGCATTATCAGCAAATGCATATGCAGCCTCATAGGGGCTGATAATTGCGCTGTCCGGAACATTGAGCGCACATACAACCTGCGGATTAACATTCGGTTCAAGGGCAAGGATTTCATCTTTTCCGATCAGGGAAAGATTCTCAACTCCGTTGCTTTCACCGCGCTTTTTCAAGGCCTCAACAGACTTGCTTTCATTTTCATCAAGCGCTATCACCAAAGCGCCGCACCGCCTGTAGGGAATGTTGAGCTGACTGCAAAGAGACGGATACATGGATGAACCGAGGACGTTGTAGTATGCTTTCAATGATCCGGGCATTGCGTCATAGCCTGCGTGGATGATACCGCTGTTTGCCTTGGTAGCGCCTTCAGCGATATCAGAACCTTTTTCGAGAACGGTAACGGACGCCTGATACCCTGACAGTTCTCTGGCCAGGGCACAACCGGTGATACCGGAGCCGATAATAAGAATATCAGTTTTATAATCCATACAGATTCCTCCCTGTTTATTCAATATATCAAAATATGACATGATTCGCAATCCTTTCCGCGGATTCGGTTGATAATGAAAGAACCGGATGATATAATATATTATCTATGATTGTGAGGTGACATGATGATCACTACTATCTGCCTGAATCCGTGCTTTGACAAGACGGTTAATATTGATACCCTTCTGCCCGGTCAGGTTAACCGGATCCGCGATGCCAGGGTGGATATGGGCGGAAAAGGAATCAATGTTGCCGTTGTTGCCAAAAGACTCGGGCTTGATGTTCAGTGCATCGGCGTTATGGGAGAGAACGGTTCCGCGGACCTGAAAGGGATGATGGACCGGGAAGGATTAAAACATCAGTTCCTGCAGGTGGAAGGTCATGTGCGTACCAACCTGAAAGTCTGCAGTCTTGACGGCCAGGGGGTTACTGAATTCAATGAACCCGGAACGCCTCTGGATCAGGACTGCCTGAGCCGGTTTGCGGACCTGGCCGAACAGGCAACAAAGGACAGCGATATTATCGTGCTTACCGGCAGCCTTCCGCCCGGATGCCCGGAAGGGACATACCGTGATCTTATGCTTGCACTCAAAGGAAAAAAATGCATTCTGGATACCGAGGGCAAAGAACTTGAGCTTGCTGCAAAAGGAGCGAAACCATTTCTGATCAAGCCCAATCTGAGGGAAATGGAAGCTACACTCGGGATTGAACTGAGAACAATGCGGGCGATCCGGGATGCCGCGCTGCTGTTTATCAAGCTGGGCGTGCAGCATTCTGTTGTTTCCATGGGCGCCATGGGAGCCATGTATATTTCTGCTGAAAAAACGTTGTTCTCACCGGCGCTTCGTGTCAGCACCAAATCGACAGTCGGCGCAGGCGATGCAATGATCGGCGGCATTCTGCTCGGCTATGAGATTGAGAAGGATATGTCAAAAGCATTCCGTTACGGAATAGCTGCAGGCGCGGCAAGCGTTATGACAGAAGGCACACAGCTGATTGTCAAATCTGATTTTGACTATCTTCTTGAGCAGGTAAAAGTACAGGAAGTGTAAAAATGCTTTTTCATCGTTACAGGGCTGAATATACTGACGGTGTGATTGATCTGATTCCGATTCATATCGGAGCTCCGAACAGAGAGCTGGGCTTTGGCCATGAACAGATATGGCGGATTACTGTCCACAATGAAAGGGAAGAAATCGGACAGATCAGCTACAGGGACGGAGAAAGCAGATGCGTGTACTATTACGGGCATATCGGATATCATATTGATCCTCCTTACAGAGGCAATCACTTTGCGCTCCGTGCGTGCAGACTGATTGAGAGGGAAATTTCACTTTCCGGGAAAACATCTGTCGTCATTACCTGCGATCCGGACAACATTCCAAGCCGAAAAATCTGTATCAGGCTCGGATGCCTTTTTGAAAGAACCGCTGAAGTACCGGAAGACATTTATCGCAAATTTGAAATAAGCCGTACAAAATGCCGGTATATATGGCATATTGTACCCACAGATGAAAGATGAAAGAAAATATCAACGGTGTATCTATTCATTACCGGACAGAGGGAGAAAACGGCAGCAAGGTGCTTCTTCTTCACGGCTGGGGCTGTGACATGACAATGATGCAGCCTGTCGCAGAAGCGCTGAAACAGACACACAATGTACTGCTTGTTGATTTTCCGGGACATGGGCAAAGTGACCGGCCGCCGGAACCATGGGGAGTTCCGGAATATGCGGAATGCCTCTGGGAACTGCTTCAGAGACTGTCTTTTTTTCCGTGCTCAGTCATTGCCCACAGCTTTGGATGCAGAATTGCAACGTGGCTTGAAAAGGAAAAACCGTCACTGTTTCATAAGATCGTATTTACAGGTGCTGCGGGAATACGGCCGCAGCCCTCTGCCGAGGCGCAGAAAAAAAGCAAAAGATATCAGAAACTGAAGCAATACAGTGAAATGCTGAAGAAGCTTCCTTTGATGAAGTCTGTTGCTGAAGACATGCAGAACAAATTGAGACAGCGTTATGGCAGCCGGGATTACAATGCGCTGGACGAAGAAATGCGCAGGACTTTTGTTAAGGTCATCCAGCTTGATCTGACAGAATATTATGCCTGCTTTCATTCAAGCACTCTCCTGATATGGGGAGATGCCGATACTGAAACACCTCTGTGGATGGCAAAAGAAATGGAAAAACGCATCCCGGACTGCGGCCTTGTTGTTCTTGAGGGCGGAAGCCATTTTGCCTATCTGGAACAGATTTTCCGGTTTAATACAATTGTGCGGCAATTCCTGAAGGAGGATGAATGATATGTTTTTTGCACTTGTTCTCTGTATGGAAATTGCTTCCGCATGTCTTCTTGCGGGAAAACTTCTGATTCACTATTTTCAGCTTGAAAGTTACCAGTTTCCCGGATATTTCAGGACCATAAGGAGAAATCTTTTTAAATCAGTCTTACCGGGATTTTCCCTTTGCATCCTGCTGATTGCTGCCGTTTTGCTTGCATCCGGCATATTTCATTTACAGGGATGGCTTTTACTGGTTTTTGCCGGCGTTATTCTTATTCCGGGAGGATATCTGATCGGCAGGCTGTTTTCCGAAAAAAAAGCAAAAAAGGCATTGGCATATACACCGAGAATCAAACGATTTTATTGTGTGTCTTTTATTGTTTTCACGCTGATGCTTTTTCTGCTTGCGCAGTCAGTTCATTCGGATGATATCCTGAATACTCAGAACAGGATTTCCACAGCTGCCATTCTGTTTTTCCCCATGCTTCTTCCGATATGGATCGCTGTGGGCGGCCTGCTTGCCTGGCCGGTGGAAAAAGCGATCAGTGAAATGTATTTCAGGGATGCGCAGCGTATTCTCCGGGAAAGAAACGATCTGATCCGGATAGGAATCACCGGAAGCTGGGGAAAGACCAGCGTGAAGTTTATCCTCGGCACGATACTTGAAGAAAAATACCATACACTTGTCACACCGGCCAGCTTTAATACGCCTATGGGTGTGACCAAGGTCATCAGGACGCGGCTTGAACCTTCCCATCGCGTATTTATCGCTGAAATGGGCGCAAGGCATGTCGGCGATATTAAAGAAATGTGCAGGCTTGTCCATCCGCAGAAAGGCGTTATTACTTCTGTCGGACCGCAGCATCTTGATACGTTTAAAACAACAGAGCGTGTGGCAAAAACAAAATTTGAGCTGATTGAATCTCTTCCGGCTGACGGATCGGCTTATTTCGCAGATGATCAGGATATATGCAGACAGTTGTATCAAAAAACCTCTGTACACAAAGTCATATCAGGACTTGACAGTCAGTACGACGATGTATGGGCAGAAGATATCACTTTTTCTCCCGAAGGCTGCAGTTTTCTGCTGTGCAGGGAAGGGGAGCGGATTCATTGCCATACACAGCTGCTCGGAGAACTGAATATCCGGAATATTCTGTTAAGTGCATCCGTAGCCATGGAAATGGGATTGTCACTGGCCCAGACAGCAAGGGGAATCAGCAGGATAAAGCCGATAGAGCACCGGCTTCAGCTGATCAGGCATCCGGGCGGGATAGCGGTCATTGATGATGCGTTTAACAGCAACATTCAGGGCGCAAAACAGGCATTCCAGGTACTGAAACAGTTTCCCCAAAACAGAATCATTGTGACTCCCGGAATGGTTGAACTGGGTGAAAAAGAATATGATATGAACCGTCAGTTCGGTGAAGCGATGGCTGACTGCTGCGATATTGCGATTCTTGTCGGAAAGAAAAGAAGCGAAGCAATCATCGAAGGACTGAAAAACAAAGGCGTTTCATCCGATTCTGTTCTGGTTGTGGCCAATCTGGATGAGGCAACTGTAAAACTCCGGGAAATCGGTGCCCCGGGAGATACAGTCCTGTTTGAAAACGATTTACCGGACAATTATACCGAAGCATAACGGAGGAAAAGAAAAATGAAAAAACAGATCGGTGTTATCTTTGGAAGCCGGAGCTGTGAAAGAGAAGTGGCAATTATCAGCGCGGTCCAGCTGATGCGTCACGCAGACCCTGAACGTTATGATGTGATACCGATATATATTGATGAAAACGGCAACTGGTATACCGGGGATATCCTGAAAGAGATCGGGACATTCAAGCCTTTCCGGCCTGAACAGAATGGGATTATTAAAGTTTATCCGGACCTGTCTTCAGGTTCAGGCGCACTGCTGACTGTTAAAAAAGGAGGAGGTTTGTTCTCCCGCGAAAAAACTGAAATTGCCGCGAGAGTGGACGTGTTCCTGATTGTCATGCATGGCCTGAACGGAGAAGACGGTACGCTTCAGGGCCTTTTTGAGCTTGCGAATGTTCCTTACACCTCCACAGGTGTTGCCGGGAGTTCACTTGGCATGGATAAAATAATGATGAAACAGTTTTTCCGGGGCGCCGGCCTTCCTGTGCTTCCTGATTTATGGTTTACACGCAGCATGTTTCAGAAAAACCCATCCGAAGTGATGGACAAAATTGAGAAGGAACTTGGTTTTCCGGTGTTTGTAAAACCGGCCAATCTTGGGTCAAGCATAGGAGTCAGCAGAGCGGATGATGCAGAATCACTGGCTGACAGCCTGGAACTTGCATTTGAATATGACAGACGCGTTCTTGTTGAAAAAGGACTCGACAGGCCGATTGAGCTGAATTGCAGCGTGCTGGGATATGACGATGAAGTAAAAGCGTCTCCGATTGAAATGCCTATCAATAATGATGAATTTCTTGACTTCAGGGATAAATACCTGGCATCCGGCGGCAGCAAAGGCATGGCCAGCCTTCACAGAGTTCTGCCGGCGCCGATCGAAGATTCGCTCAGAGAACAGATACAGCAACTGAGCATGGAAATATTCAGAATGCTTGACAGCAAGGGCGTTGTCAGGATTGATTATATGTTTGACCGGAATGAAGAAAAGCTTTATATCACAGAAATCAACACAATTCCGGGCAGTCTGGCTTACTATTTGTGGAAAAACGCGGGCATGTCCTATACTGAACTGATTAATCATCTTGTTCAGTACGCGGAAAAAGCGCATGCTGACAAAAACCAGGCAAATTATGCATACAGCAGCGATATACTGAACGGTGTTTCCTTCGGCGCAAAAGGGACAAAAGGAACCAAGGGATCCAAGTTTGCAAAATAATGAGAGGTATTGAAATACATGCTGGAGAAGATTCATTCACCCCGGGATCTCGATGGAATGAACTATGCACAGCTGGAACAGTTGTCTGAGGAAATACGGAATATCCTGATTTCAACCGTGTCATCCAACGGGGGACATCTCGCGTCCAATCTTGGCATTGTTGAACTTACGCTGGCATTGCATCGTGTATTTCATATGCCTGAAGACAAACTGATTTTTGATGTCGGTCATCAAAGTTACGTCCATAAAATGATTACCGGAAGGTACAATCAATTTTCCACATTACGCACCTACGGGGGGATTGCCGGATTTCCCAAAAGAAGCGAGAGCGAATACGACTGTTTTGAAACAGGTCATGCCAGCACGGCGATCTCTGCTGCGCTTGGCATGGCAAGAGCAAGGGACTATCTTGACCAGAAGCATGAGGTAATCGCCGTAGTCGGAGACGGTGCGTTTACCGGCGGTATGTGTTATGAGGCTTTAAATGACGCCGGAAATACCAAAACGAAAATGATTGTCATTCTGAATGACAACGAGATGAGCATCGCTCCGAATGTCGGCGCTCTTTCCAAATATCTGACAAATCTGCGAATCAGCGCAGGATGGCAAAACGCCAAAAGAAAAGTCAGGCATCTGAACCGTATCCCGTTCATAGGGAAGCATCTGTACAGGCTGATTCATGGCTGTAAAAAACTGCTTAAAACCATGTTTGTCCGCGATGAACAGCTTGGCTTTTTCGATGCGCTGGGATTTGAGTATTTCGGGCCGATTAACGGACATGATCTTCCGGCAATGGAAAATGCTTTCAGACAGGCAAAGCTTTATAAAGGCCCATGCGTGATCCAGGTGCTGACCAAGAAAGGTTACGGATATCATCAGGCGGAAGAAAGGCCCGAGGCATTTCACGGAACGCCGCCGTTTTATGTTGAAACCGGTGACAGGATTGATCAGCCGTCAAGGCCCTCTCTTGGCCATGTCATGGCGGATACACTTGCGGAAATGTCAAAGGATGATTCCCGGATTGTAGCCATTACGGCGGCTATGAAACTTGGAACAGGTCTTGATCACTTTGCGGAAAAATATCCGGACCGGCTTATCGATGTCGGCATTGCTGAAGAACATGCCGTTACGATGGCTGCCGGCCTTGCCGCAGGCGGTATGCGTCCTTATGTGGCGGTATATGCCAGTTTTTTTCAAAGATGCTACGATCAGATGCTTCATGATGTATGTATGCAGCATCTGCCTGTTGTGTTTCTTCTGGACCGAAGCGGAATAGGCGGCGAAGACGGACAGACCCATCATGGTTTGTTTGATTTGTCATTTTCTCTGCCTGTACCCGGACTGACAGTACTTGCACCTTCAACAGCTGATGAACTGATCAGTATGATCAAATGGACAATCCACCATGATGGACCTTGCCTGATTCGGTATCCCAAATCGCTTCCTTCCATTATTTCTTCCGGAATGAACGGAAGGTATGCGCCGGGTCAATGGACGCGGCTTTCTTCCGGAAGTGATGTATATCTTCTTGCGACAGGATCCATGGTTGCCTGTGCGCTGGAAGTCAGCGAAAAGCTTGGCAGGGATGGAATCAGTACAACTGTCTGCAATTGCTCTTGCCTGAAACCCGCTGATGAGCAGTGCCTTTCTGAAATACCGAAAAACGCGTTTGTATTCACACTTGAAGAACATATGCTTACCGGCGGATTCGGTGAGTACATTACAGGGATCTGCAATGACAAAGGCTATGTGATTCCTTCCGGCTGCTTTGGCGTAGGAGATCAATTCATTCAACACGGAAGGCATGAACTTCTGATGAAAGATGCAGGCCTTGATTCCGAGACAATTACAGAGAGAATCCGGTGCATGATGAAGGAGGAAATGCCAGATGGCCGAAAAGATCAGGGCTGACTTGGCTCTTGTCGAGCAGAAGCTTTGTACAAGCCGTGAACGTGCACAGAGGGCCATTATGGAAGGCCTGGTATTTCTGAATGACAAACGGATTGACAAACCTTCCGAAATGATCAGGAAGGATGACTGCCTGAACATAAAAACAAAGGAAAACGATTATGTCAGCAGGGGAGCGCTGAAGCTTGAAAAAGCAGTCAGCGTTTTTCATGCTGATTTCCGTGACCGGATTATCATGGATATCGGATCAAGCACTGGCGGCTTTACGGATGTATGCCTCAGGAATCATGCCAGAAAAGTATACTCGATCGATGTCGGATACGGACAGCTGGACTGGCGGCTGAGGAATGACGAACGCGTTACGGTTATGGAACGGACAAATGCCAGATATCTTACTCCCGATATGTTTGACGAAACGCCTGAAATAACGGTGATGGATGTCAGTTTTATATCCATAAGGCTGATTATTCCGGCAGCGATCAGGATTATGGGAGATAACGGTGTTTTTTATACGCTGATCAAACCGCAGTTTGAAGCGGGAAGAGAACAGGTAGGGAAAAACGGTGTTGTAAGAGATCCGGAAATACACAAAGCTGTACTCAACAGCATCATCGGGTTTGTCAGCAGCCTTGACTGGGCTGTGGTTGCAATAGACTACTCTCCCATAACCGGGCCGAAAGGCAATATTGAATTTTTGGCGGAAATCCGGAAAAATAACGCAGACAACTTATCTGTCTCCGGTCATGAAGTGGATGAGACCGTTATAAGGGCCCATCAGATGTGTAACGTATAATCAATTGAGGGAAGGAAAAAGAACCCAGGGGAAAACAGAGGGAGGAATACTTACCGCACTGACTGTCTGATCCTGCTTTTCAGGATGCTGAAAACAAATCCGGTTTGACCACAGCGCAATCGTGCCGGATTTTGTTTTGCTTCCGTATCTGCGGTCACCGACGAGCGGAAAACCCCGTGAAGCAAACTGAACACGGATCTGGTGTGTTCTTCCTGTTGCAAGACGAACACGGATCAGGCTCACTGCCTGGCCGTCAGTCTCTGCTGTTTCAATCAGATTCCAGGAACAAGATGCTTTTTTTACGCCTTTTCGAAGCGAACTGACCACATAGGTTTTGTTTCTGCGGGTATCATGGAACAGAAAATCGTTGTATTCACCGGAATCAGATTCAGGCATTCCCGCAATTACTGCAAGATACTCTTTTTTTACCTTCCCGTTCTGAAACAGCAGCTGAAGATGACGGGAGGTTTTTTGATTCAGGGCCAGGACGCAGGCTCCGCCGGTTCCGATATCCAGCCGGTGAACAGGATAACAATCAGTATGCATTTTTTCTTTTAACAGCTCAGGCAGTCCCGGAGATTCGGAAGATATGCCGACTGGTTTCTCACAGACCAATATTGACTGATCGCTGAATAATATTCGTACATTCAACAGACTCATATCCTTTCGGAATTCGGAAAACATTGTAATTAAAAGAGTTCAATGAGAATGCGGTCTTGAGTAAATATACATGTTATGATAATATTTTGTCAAACTGACGGAAAGGACAGGTTCTTTATGCTCAAAACAGCAGGATTGATTCCGGACAGACGGAACAAAAATGCGCTGATATATGCCGACAGAGCAAAAGAAATCCTCTCCGGACGAGGCATCTTGGTGCTGGATCCGAGGGAAGAAGGAAATGCTCATACTTCCCCTGACCTGATTATTACTTTCGGCGGCGATGGAACACTGCTGCTTGGCGCCCGCTATGCACTGGCATATGATGCTCCATTGCTCGGTATCAATCTCGGAACAGTCGGCTTTCTGACGGAAGTCGATCCTTCCGGCATGGAAAAAGCGCTTGAAGCCGTATTTGAATCAAAATACAACCTTGAAAACAGAAGTGTGCTTCACGTGCTTAATGCGGGGACTGGGGAAGAATATTATGCACTGAATGATGCTGTTATCACAAGAGGAGGTTATGCCAGGCTGATCCGTGTGGATGCATATGTCAACAACCGGGAGTACGGCACATTTACATCAGACGGGATTATTGTGGCTACTCCCACAGGATCCACCGGGTATTCACTTTCAGCAGGCGGACCCATTGTCCAGCCGGATATGAACTGTATGATCATTACGCCTGTTTGTGCTCACAGTATGCAGCATTGTCCCTGCGTTGTTTCGGAAAATGCGGATATCTGCCTTATATTGAACCGGAACCGGGAACAAAGCGCTGTTCTGCAGATAGACGGCCAGAACAGGGGCAGCCTTAAAACCGGTGATAAAATATATATTTCAGGATCAGACAAAGTGATTCGGCTTGTCAGGTTAGGGCCGTATGATTTCTTTGGCCTGATGCGCCGAAAGCTGACTGAATGGGGAAGATGATTATCCGAAGAGGGGGAATTACAGTGAAGACCGACCGGCAGAATGAAATCATTCGACTCATTACGGAAAAAGAAATTGAAACGCAGGAAGACCTTGCTTCAGAGCTTCGTTCTTTCGGCTATAAGGTTACACAGGCAACGGTTTCAAGGGACATCCGTGAGCTGAGGCTGATCAAAGTGGCTGCCAAGGGAGGCGGTTTCAAATATGCCAGGCCGGATCGGATCGGGACGGCAGTCAGTGAACGTCTTACGAGAATCCTGACGGATTCTCTTGTCAGCGTTGAATCCTCCGGAAATATCATCGTCGTCAAAACGCTGAGCGGATCGGCAAATGTGGCGGCCGAAGCGATTGACACGCTTGCGTGGCCGGAAATACTGGGTACAATTGCCGGAGACAATACAATCTTTGTGATTACCAGGCATGAAGCCGGCACGGAAGAAGTATCCGACAGGATTCGTAAACTGACTGAGCTGATATAATCAGCAGGAGAAAAAGATGTTATTATCTTTAGAGATACGGCAGATCGCGCTGATCGATGAAGTACATATTGCCTTTCATCAGGGCATGCAGGTGTTAACCGGCGAAACAGGCGCGGGGAAAAGCATTGTGGTTGATGCAGTCAGCCTGATCCTTGGCGGCAGGGCAGACAGAGAGCTGATCCGCTCAGGGTCAGAACGCGCATCCGTAGAGGCTGTTTTTGATATAAGCGGTAACAAAGCAGCTTCTGATTTTCTCAATCGGGAAGAAATAGAGTATGATCAGTCATTTGTAACGATTTACCGTGAAATAACCGTTTCAGGGAAGAATACATGCAGAATATGCGGTGTTCTTGTGCCGCTTTCAAAAATCAGGGAACTGAGCGCCGTGCTGATGGATTTGCATGGACAAAGTGAGCAGCAGTTCCTTGCCGACCCGGAGCAGCAGATTTCCTATCTTGACCAGACCGGCGGTCCGGATCACATGGAGCTTCTTCGGATGACAAAAGAAAGCTGCGAGCGTTTTCTCAGCAACCACAGGGCATATGCGAAACTGGTAAGACAAAATGAGCATAAGGATGAAAGAATCAGTGCTTTGGAGTATGATCTCGGGCTGCTCAGGAAAGCTTCGATAAAAAAAGGGGAACTTCAGTCCCTTACAGATCAGAGAAAAAACCAGGAAACAGCCGCAAAGAAGTCAGAAGCCCTGAACAGGATCAGGCTGCTGATCTGCGGTGAAGACGGTGAAACCGGATGCCTGCGGAATATGAAAGAAATATCCGGACTTCTGAACAGCCTGAAATATACTGAAGATGCCGGGATCCATCAGCAGGCTGAAAAAATCGATTCACTGTATTATGAGCTGGAGGAAACAGCCTTTCAGATCAGCCAGTTGTGTGAGGCAAACAATACTGAGCCTGACATCCTTGAAAAAACAGACAAACGTCTTGATCTGATCCATCGACTTGAGCACAGATTCAATACGGATTCAGACAGTTTTACGGATCTTGAGAAACAATTTGAAGAAGAACTGAATGATCTGAATGAAGCAGGAAAGCTTATAGAGCAAATGGCGTCGGAGCATAAAAAACTGCTGTCAGAATATCGTGCCAATGCAAGGGCGCTAACAGAATCCAGAGTAAAGCTGGCTGCTGAATTTGAGAAAAAAATGATGCATGAACTGGACGAGCTCGGGATGGGGCATACTGTTTTCAAAATAGATTTTAAAAGAAATGATACCGGGCGTCCTGTGATGCCCGCTCCCCGGGGTGACGATCATATCGAGTTTATGATCAGCCCCAACCCGGGGGAACCGTTGAAACCCATTGCCAGGATTGCTTCCGGCGGAGAACTGAGCCGTATTATGCTTGCGGTCAAGACGCTTGAATCGGCCAGGTCAGGTGTCGATTCAATGGTTTTTGATGAAATTGATACGGGTATCAGCGGCAGAATGGCTCAGGTGGTTGCAGAAAAAATGATCGGCATATCACGCAGCAAACAGGTCATATGCGTTACACATCTTCCGCAGATCGCCGCTTCCGCTGACTACCACTACCTGGTGATAAAAACGGTTAATCGTGAACGTACACTGACTTCCGTTGCCGAACTGGACGAAAACGGAAGAATTGAGGAATTGGGAAGAATGATCAGCGGAGCTGACGGCATCACGGCGGAAAGCATGGAATACGGCTCCAGTCTTCTGAATGCCGCGTCCGCGTTGAAAACTAAGAAAAATTGAAACATATGCATCCCATTAAGCGATGCAGTAATTGTATGACAGAACAAGAAAACACTTGCATTGTAAGTTTTACACCTATATAATAAAAGGACGGATATGCGAGACTGACATTCTGATGAAGGGTGTTTAGTCTGTGTAAATTTATCGGGGAGGAATTCTACATGTCCAAAAAATATCTGTACCTCTTCACTGAAGGCGATGCTTCAATGCGCGAACTGCTTGGAGGTAAAGGAGCCAATCTTGCCGAAATGACGAAAGTCGGTCTGCCTGTTCCCCAGGGATTCACTATTTCCACTGAAGCCTGCACACAGTATTATGATGACGGTCGTCAGATCAATGACGAGATCCAGGCGCAAATCATGGAATATATTGCCAAAATGGAAGAGATCAACGGGAAGAAGTTCGGTGATCTGAAGAACCCTCTTCTGGTTTCTGTTCGTTCCGGCGCCCGCGCTTCAATGCCCGGTATGATGGACACAATCCTTAACCTTGGACTGAATGATCAGGTTGTGGAGGCAATGATTGCCGGAAATCCGGATCCGAAGTTCGCCCGCTTTGTATACGACAGTTACCGTCGTTTCATCCAGATGTATTCGGATGTTGTTATGGAAGTCGGGAAAAAATACTTTGAGCAGCTGATCGATGAGATGAAAGCCAAAAAAGGCGTAACCTACGATGTTGAGCTGACTGCAGAGGATCTGAAGGAACTGGCCGGTCAGTTTAAAGACGAATACAAGTCCAAAATCGGAACTGATTTTCCTTCCGATCCCAAAGAACAGCTGATGGGTGCAGTGAAGGCTGTTTTCCGTTCCTGGGACAATCCCCGCGCGAATGTTTACCGCCGTGACAATGATATTCCGTACAGCTGGGGAACTGCCGTCAATGTGATGCCGATGGTGTTCGGAAACCTGAATGAAAATTCCGGTACGGGCGTTGCATTTACACGTGATCCTGCGACAGGCGAAAATAAACTGATGGGTGAGTTCCTTGTCAATGCGCAGGGTGAAGACGTTGTCGCCGGTGTGCGTACACCCATGCCGATTGCGCAGATGAAAGAGCAATTCCCTGCAGCATATGCTGAGTTTGAAAAAGTATGCGATCTGCTTGAAAAGCACTACCGCGATATGCAGGATATGGAGTTCACCGTTGAAAACGGTAAACTTTATATGCTTCAGTGCCGTAACGGCAAGCGTACCGCTCAGGCTGCCCTGAAAATAGCCTGTGATCTGGTCGATGAAGGAATGCGTACGGAAGAAGAAGCTGTATCAATGATTGATCCCCGCAATCTGGATACACTCCTTCATCCGCAGTTTGATGCGGCGGCCCTGAAAAAGGCCGAACCGATCGGCAAGGGCCTTGGCGCATCGCCCGGCGCTGCCTGCGGAAAAATCGTTTTTACAGCAGAGGACGCTGAGTCCTGGGCTGCAAGAGGCGAAAAAGTTGTTCTTGTTCGTCTTGAAACCTCTCCCGAAGACATTACCGGTATGAAGAGTGCCCAGGGTATTCTGACCGTACGCGGCGGCATGACGAGCCATGCTGCTGTTGTTGCACGCGGTATGGGAAAATGCTGTGTATCCGGCTGCGGCGAAATTGCCATGGATGAAGAAAACAAACAATTTACATTGTCCGGCAAAAAGTATCATGAGGGAGATTTTATTTCCATTGATGGTACGACAGGACGTATCTATGACGGTCTGATTCCTACTGTTGATGCGACCATCGCCGGTGAATTCGGCAGAATCATGGCCTGGGCAGACAAATATCGCAAACTGCGTGTCCGTACAAACGCTGATACACCTGCAGATGCCAGGAAAGCCCGTGAACTGGGCGCTGAAGGAATCGGCCTTTGCCGTACAGAGCATATGTTCTTTGAGCCGGAAAGGATCGCTGCATTCCGTGAAATGATTTGTTCCGATACGGTTGAAGAACGTGAAAATGCGCTGAACAAGATTCTTCCTTATCAGCAAAGTGACTTCGAGAAACTTTACGAAGCACTGGAAGGATGCCCTGTCTGTATCCGGTTCCTGGATCCGCCGCTTCATGAATTTGTACCTACAAGCGATGAAGAAATCCAGCTTCTTGCGAACTCCCAGGGAAAGAGTGTTGAAACCATCAAAAATATCATTGCGTCCCTGCATGAATTCAATCCGATGATGGGCCATCGCGGATGCCGCCTTGCCGTGACTTATCCTGAGATCGCGAAAATGCAGACAAAAGCTGTCATCCGGGCTGCAATCAAAACGCAGAAAGCACATCCCGACTGGCAGGTAAAACCTGAAATCATGATCCCCCTGGTTTGTGAAGTCAAAGAGCTGAAGTTTGTAAAGAATATTGTTGTTGAAACTGCTGATGCGGAAATTGCTGCTTCAGATGTGAAAATCACCTATGAAGTCGGTACCATGATTGAAATTCCCAGGGCAGCGCTTACAGCCGATGAAATTGCCAAAGAAGCTGATTTCTTCTGTTTCGGAACAAACGATCTGACCCAAATGACCTTCGGATTCAGTCGTGATGACGCTGGGAAATTCCTCAGTGCTTACTATGAAACCAAAATTTTTGAAAATGATCCTTTCGCCAAACTGGATCAGAACGGTGTAGGGAAGCTGATGGAAATGGCAATCGACTTAGGACGGCCTGTCAATCCGAAACTGCATGTCGGCATCTGCGGTGAACACGGCGGTGACCCGAGTTCCGTTGCTTTCTGCCATAAGATTGGGCTTGACTATGTCAGCTGCTCACCCTTCCGTGTTCCGATTGCACGCCTTGCTGCCGCACAGGCTGCTATTGCATCGAAATAACACACACAAGGAAACAGGAAACTGCACGATCATCTTATCGTGCAGTTTCTTTTTGCTCTTTTTCTGCCCGGGAACACGCTTTTTTAGCCAGATCCCAGCTGTATCCTTTCCTGACGAGTGAAGCGGTTACTTTCTGCCTGGTTTTATATATATCCTCACCGGAACCGTAATGCTTCCATGCTTTGAGTGCAAGCTGCAATAAGTGATCTTCGTATATATCCGTGCTCTGTGCATCAAGATATTCACTGATGATCGTTTTGTCGATTCCTTTCTGCACCAGTTCTCTTCGGATTCTTGCGGGTCCGTATTTTTGCCCGGTCCTGTAATGAATCCATTGAATACAAAAGGCCTTGTCGTCAATCAGTTTTTCCTTTTCAAGTTTATAAAGGACTAATTCAATCACATCCGTATCATAACGGTTTAAAATCAGTCTGTTTTCAATTTCCTTTTTACTGCATGCACGTCTCGCAAGCATTGCAACAGCCTGATCCAGGGCTCGCGGATATTGAAAGCACCTGATTGTTCTCATAAAATCATCATCATTCATTTCCGTGTTTTCTTTCAGAGAACTGCCGGAAAGATCTTTTCTGGTTAACCAGTATACATTTCCGTTTTCAAGTTCGATACAGGCCTTTGCGCCTGAAAAGCGAATCAGGGTGATTTTTACCATGCCGGAAGCTCCTTTTTGAAAGCATAATGAAGGAAGTCCCTGTTAGCTGTCCCCAGGCGTCCGTTTCTTGCCTCACTGCAGCCGCCGTTTAAAGTGATCATAATCCTGCCTGTTGTGTCTTCCCAGAAGGCTCCGTCTGCACATCCGTAAGCAAATCCCTGATGCCCGTAAATCAAATGATCAGATAAATAAGCATCATTTATTCTCAAAAGACCGAGACCATAGGAAAGCGTGGGAGACAGTTTGCCATAGGAAGCATGCTGTTTTCTGATTTCCTGAACTGATGCGCGGGACAGAAACGGATGATTGCCATCTGAAAGCACCCGAAGCAATACATGAATGGAACGAATATCAGCATACATGCTGCCGGCTGTGTGGCCGTAATGCCTGAGCGGGTCAGGAATGTCAAGCGGCCTGGTGCCGAGCGGCGTAAGGATCAGGTCATTGCCCGGATGATAGGGAAGTATGCGTGTGACCGGCATTATTCCGGCCTTGTCAATCCTGCACCCTTCCAGTGTTGCATTCATTTTCAGCGGTGCAAACAGGTATTGATCATAAATCCGGCTGACAGGCATACTGAAGACAGATTCAAGGATACTTCCGATAATACCGTAACCGAGATTTGAATAATGAAAAGAATTGTCCGAAGAAGAAACAGGGTATTTGACGATCAGTTCAGGGAAAGTGACTCCTGCCATCAGGGCATTTTCAAGATCAGGCGGATCTGTTAAACCGGATGTATGTGAAAGAAGCTGCCTGAGTGTGATCCGATGAAAAACAGGCGGTAGCTTTTCACACGGAAAGAAAGAAGAAACAGGAGCATCGGGATCAATATACTGGCGATCGACAAAATACATTGACAGGATGGAAGTAGCCATTTTGGTAATGGATGCAACCCTGAAATAGGTGTCAGCAGATGCTTTATGACAGGGAACGGATGAGGACGTCAGGATTAAAGAGGTTTGGTTTTCCGATGACAGCAGGGTTGCTGAACCCAGGATGTGATGTTTTCTGTATAATTTTTCAGCCTGACAGGCATAGACAAGATCATGCCCGGCAACTGTTTCGATCGGGTTATGACTGCAGTTTGGGGAAAAGAAAGGAAGCATCATTCGATAAGTAAGATTTTTAAACCTGGTTGTCGGCATAATCGGACTCCATTTCCAAATATTTTATAAAACAGCGGAAGAAACTGAGAACCAGCAGGGTCGAACAAACAGTCAGCATCAATATGATATGCCTGTGCGACATGGATGAAAACAGGCGGGGCGCGGCAGAATAAACCAGCAAAACAATCAGGCACAAGCAGCAAATAACCGTATAAAGACAGAAATATTTACATTTGGGAACCGTATGACGTGAAACATTCAGAATATAAATGATAAATAATAAACAGATGATAACACTCAACAGCTGACTGATGCGTACGGATGATGCTGCATACAGGGAATCAGTACGTAATTCCTCGATGATCAGTCTGCCGCAGGCATATAAATATGCGTATGAAAAAAAGAGTGCGCCCTGTTTTCTGTTATTATGATGACGCCTGTACAGAATCAGAAAAAGGAAAACGAGGAAATCCCATACGGATTCATAGAAGAAAGTGGCCAGATGCCAGGTGTTTCCGTCGGCCGGAATCTGAACGGCCAGCGGAAAAAAGCAGAAACGCGCATCAGAGATTCTGAAGCCGTAGGCTTCCATATTAAAATAATTGCCCCATCGGCCTATGCTTTGGGCCAGAGCAAGTCCGGGCACGATGATATCACACAGAAGCAGGGGGGGAAGTTTCCTGATCCTGCAAAAGAGCAGGAGGGTGATCAGGCCTGCAATGATCCCGCCATAGATGGCCAGGCCGCCTTCCCATATACGGAATACGGACCAAAAGTCGTGACGGAACTGAGGCCATGAAAAAATGACATAATAGATTCTGGCGCCGATAATTCCTGCAGGCAGTAAAAACAGAGAAAGATCAAGGATTGTATCTTTCTTCAGTCCAAGCTTCCGTTCCTGCCGTGAAGCAAGCAGAATGGCAATGAAGGCACCCAGTACGATCAAAAAACTGTACCAGGGAATCGGATAAAAAATATATCTTGAAGAAGGAACTGAAAACATCTTTATACTCCTGAACAATATTTGATTCATTATAGATTCCGGAAAGAAAAGTGTCAACGCATCAAGAAAACCTGCCCCGGCCGGAATAAAACAACTGCGGGAAACATTGCACAGTATCACTATTTCTGCTAATATATATATTCAGGAAGTATGAATCCATGAATTCATTTAAGGGGGAAACCAATATGAGTAAAGTCGTCGTTTTTGATCATCCTCTTATTCAACATAAGCTTAGCATTATGCGCGACAAAAATACCGGGACTAAGGAATTCCGCGAACTTCTTTCCGAAATTGCCATGCTGATGGTGTTTGAAGTAACCAGGGATCTTGAGACAAAAGAAGTTGATGTTGAAACGCCGATCACTACCTGCAAATGCCGTGTTCTTTCAGGCAAAAAACTGGGGATTGTTCCGATACTCCGTGCCGGTCTTGGCATGGTGGACGGTGTTATCAACCTCGTTCCGGCAGCCCGCGTCGGGCATATCGGCCTGTACCGTGATCCCAAAACACTTGAACCGGTTGAATATTATTGCAAACTGCCTGAAGACAGCGAAAACCGTGAACTGCTGATTCTCGACCCAATGCTTGCCACTGGCGGAAGCGCCAGTGCTGCAATCAATTTTATTAAGCAGCGCGGATGCCATCATATGCGGCTGGTAAATCTGATCGCAGCCCCGGAAGGAATTGCCCGTATCCAAAAAGACCATCCGGACGTTGATATTTATGTTGCCGCGCTGGATGATCATCTGAATGATCATGGATATATTGTTCCCGGTCTTGGTGATGCCGGAGACCGCCTGTTTGGCACCAAGTAACGTATTATGCCACAAAAAGCTGTTTTTTCCAGGGCCCCGTTGCTTGATGTTCCTCACGCATTTCTGTCCAACGGCCTGATCAGGACAGATGATAAAAAAATTGATCGTCTGTATCAAAATGCAAATAAATACCTGGACAGGCCCTGCGTCTGGGAGGGCTTGTTCAACGTGGCCTGTCTTCTGAAAAAAGATCCCCTGAAGGAGCCTGTGGCTTTATCTGTTCAAAAGGCTATTCAGGAAACGGATGAAGGCGCGTTCAACGGATCGTTTACGGATCAGATCCATATTGCCAGGGCTGCATTTTCTCTTTATGAATATTCAGTTGACCGTGCAATACTGAAAAGGATTGCATCCTGGTTCCGCTATCTGGAAACGGTATTTGACCGCTTGCCTGAAGAGGACGATGTGTTATTCCATGCTGCTGATCTGATGGAATTACTGGTTCGCTATTATCAGGCAACAGGCCTGAAATCCGTTTTAAAACTGTGTTCTCTCCTTCGTGCCGCTTCATTTGACTGGACGACTGCATTGCATACATTTCAGCAGGCCGTTCCCGTAAAAGACAATACAGAAGTGTTTTCCGCGGATCATTTTGCTGCTCCTGACAAAATTTCATATGATCAAAGGCAAAAGATCATCAATCACGCTGAATGGCTTGCTGATGGTATACGGTACACGTTGTTTTCAGGTATTTTCAGCGGAAACAGCCGGGATTTGTCCGCCGGAAATACCGCGTGGCGTTATCTGCTGAAAAAGCATTATGCTTTATGCGGCGGAACAACAGGGGATCCTTTTTTGCTTGGTAAAGCATCGGACCAGGCTGTATCTACCTGCACTATTTTGGCATGGACTGAAGCTTTTGCATCGCAGATGCTTTTGGACAATGACGCGTGGGCAGCGGATGAACTGGTCAGGATTATATTCAATGGCCTTGATTACTGCCTGGAAACGGATATAATCCCTGAAAGACAACGAGTCAATCAGTTGAATAAGCAGGCAGGGAATCCTGTATCAGAAAATGCAGCTTATTTGTACGGACGTCTCACAAGGGCTGTCGCCTGTGTTTTTCGTCATGCTATTACGGTTACTCATGACGGCATCAGAATCAACTATCTGATTCCCTGCCGAATGATCCATTCCTTTCAAAAACAAACAGTGATCCTGAACATGACATATCAGGAGCTGCGCTTTGAATGCGATCATCCATTCAGGGCTTCAGTGGATCTGTTTATATCTGCCCGGGAAACGGCAGAAATTACCGCGTTGTGCGGAGGCAAAACGTTTCCTGCTGCTCCGGAAAGACCTGATAACAGCCGGACAGGCATATTTCTGCGTTCTGACAGGACCTGGCTGCCTGGAGACGGATATCATTTTGAGCAGGAAAAAAAGATTATCTGCGAGAAAACCAGCCATCAGGGCGTCTGTTTCTTTATACGCAACCGGTTAATGTGCCTTCCTGTTCATGACCGTTTTTCTCCCGTGGCTGTATGCGGGCAAGCTGTTTGTTCTGACGGAAAGGTCAGTGTTAAAGTTGGCTCGATTGACCGATGGAAAGAAGAAAACGGCATTTTCCGTGATATTCCCGTATTGCCGGAAATAACGGGAAATATATTCGAAGTACAGCTGGAGCCTTACGCTGCCGCCCATTCAAGGATATCCATGTTTCCGCGGGGAAAACAGCATGCATAAAATCATGCTTGCACCCATGTGCGGAATTACAGATTCTGTTTTCCGCACATTATGCTTTGAATTCGGCTGCGATCTGGCATTTACTGAAATGATCAGCGCCATGGGCTATTTATGCGCTCCGGAACAAAGGGCAACACAGGAACTGCTTGTTCGGGGAGAAAAAGAAACCGGGCTTATTCTTCAGCTTTTCGGAAGGGATCCGGACACTGTTGCTGAAGCAGCCAGGCGGCTATGCACTTTGAAACGGTTTGAAGGCATCGATCTGAATATGGGCTGTCCGGCAAAAAAAATCGCCCCGTCCGGAGAAGGATGCGGATTGATGAGAACTCCTGCGATTGCAGAAAAAATGATGAAAAAAACTGTCCTTGCATCTGATGTTCCCGTTTCTGTCAAACTGAGGCTTGGTTACGACAGTCAGCATATCAATATAATGGATTATGCCAGAATGGCTGAGGACAACGGTATATCATTTATTACGATTCATGGAAGGACCCGGGAACAGCAGTACAGCGGCCAGGCGGACTGGGAGATGATTGCCAAAGTCAAATCATGTGTCAGGATTCCTGTGATCGGCAACGGTGATTTGTTTTCACCGGAAACAGCGATAAAACATATGAATGACAGCGGCGTTGACGGTGTTATGATAGCCAGAGGTGCCATGGGTAATCCCTGGATATTCAGAGACATCAGGAGAATGATGGAAGGCAGGGAACCGCTGCCGGTCCCGGCGAAAGAAAAATGTTCGCTTCTGATCAGACATTATCAGATGATGCTTGAGACTAAACCGCGGCCGATCGCTGTCAGGGAAATGAGAAAGCATATTGGCTGGTATATAAAAGGAATGGACGGCGCAAGCAAATTCAGGAACAGGATCAATCTGTGTACGGATGCCGACAGCGCTGTTCAGATGATCAGGGACTTTTTTGCTGAATCTGAATAAATACTCACCGGAAGGAAGAATATCAGAATATGAAGTATTTACGTAGAATCATCGCAGTATTGATCATTCCGCTTCTTCTGGGCTTTTCACAGGGTGTATCCGAAACATATCATCATGCAACAGACCTCATTTACACCGGAGCTTCAGAATACCCGCTCAATATCCGTATTGACTCTGTTTCGTTTTCTCATCTGGCCCAATTTGACAGTGCGCGGACTGAAAGTCTCAACCGGCTGATAAAACATTTTTCCATGGATATTACAACAGACAATTACGGCTCCGAATCTGTCTTTTATATCGGGCAGGAATCTCTTTTTTCATTATATCAGCAGGAAAACGGGGAAAGTACGGTTTCGGTTTATTCATTTGCCCCGGATATTGCTGTGGAGGAAATGAACCGGAATACACAGGCAACCGTTTTTTCTCATTTTCTTGAATCCCGTTTTTTCCTTCTTAACAGAATGCTTGATCATTTGTTTCCGATGTTTGAAAAAATACCGACACGTTTTCCGGATAAAGCGAAAACGGAAAAAACCAGCCTGAATTATACCGGATATGGAAAAGGCGTAAAGAAAATGACTTTCCAGTTTTCGTCAGACGAGGTCAAAACGCTTTTCCCGGGGGCTTTTCTTGAACTGACTGACTCCGATGAAGCGGGGAGTCTTTTAAATTCGCTTGTTTTTGACGGCCCGCAGAAGATAATCCTTCTGATGGATTCGGAAGACCGCCTGCTGCGTGTCAATTATGACGGAAAAGTCGGAACCTCGGAAGAAAGCATTCGAAAACTGTCTGTTGTATGCAGAAGTGTGAGGGAAGAAAACGTCAAAAAAGACAAATTAACAATCAAGGCACCTGCGATAAAAGGATATGACCGCGATAATATTGCTTATGAGCGTATCATTGATCAGACCAATACGGAGAAACCCGTAGTTTATTTTGACTATCAACTGGATAACAGATCAGGAACAGACAGGAAAAAAGTACACTTTTATTCCGATCTTTCGCTGGATGCAGACTCTTCATTATCGGGAAAGATAACCTATGATGAAAAGGGCTCCGATCCTGCCCGGACGATCATTTTGCATCCGGATTTCCATATTCAAAACAACGGAGAATATTCCGGAATACTTGAAATTACGCGTAAATCAGGTAAAATAGTAACCGGCGGAATGTCTTTTCAGGTATGTATTTCCAGGGGGAATGACATTCAACATCCTGACATTTCGGAAACGTCTGTGATTCATCCTGAGAATGCAGAAGGATCCGCTGCGTATGAAAAAATCCAGGAAACTCTTTCCGGTATTCTGATTCGGAAAATTCTTCGCCTTCCCAAAGAAGACACAGATTTTCTGAATCATGATATAAAAGATACGGATTGGAATTCTCTGACTGAAATTATTTAAACTTGGGAGATCCTGATATGAAAAAGAAAATGTTTGCGGTACTGATGTCGATCATGATCCTTTTCAGCGCATCATGTTACGCTGCCAGTTATACACTCCCTGAAAAGCTTGAAAAACAAATCACTTACGGCAGCGGCATTTCAGGCACCTTCAGGATATATGCAGAAGGAGATATCGCTGAGACTCCTTTTGTAAAAGCAATCACGGATGCGGAATTCGCCATCCGCGGACTGGTATCCGGTACAGATTTTCTTTGTTCTGTTTTTCAGGCAGATCAGACTGAACAGCAGACGGCCTGCTCTGAGCTTTACAGGGAAGAAAATGTATACTATTTCAGAAGTGATATGGTTCAGGGGAAAGTGCTTCAGCTTCCCGACCTGACATCTTTTATTGAAACGCTCTTTCAGAAAAAAGGAGAGAATCCTTCTCCCGCGTCTTTTATTGCAGGACTGGCAGGAATGTCCGGATCCGAAGGCAGCAGCACGATGGATTCAATCCTTTCAAGATACAGATATGATCTTGAATTATGGCTTTCCAAATATGTCACGGAAGGTGTTTTTGTCCGGCTTGATGATGGTCAATCAGCTTTTGATTCTTCCTATCTTATTCCCATATCGGATTTTAAAGACCTGATTTTAAAACTTATGGCACAGTTTACATCGGATCCCGAAGTGTCAGAACTGCTGGATACCGTTATGACACCGGAACAGAAAGCTGTTTATATGAATCAGAACCTCATGTATTTTTATGAGGAAGCACTCAATGCGCTTGACCTGCAGCAGGATGTCAGAATAAACAGGAGAGCCACAACACTGGGGGCTGTTATCAGCACAGACCTTATCCTTCCGCTTGACCAACAGGTAACCGGTTATCAATCATTGAACATTCACAGCGAGAATCAATATATCACTTATATGCTGCAAAGCGATCAGTCAGTTTTCATCATAACTGTTCCGGATACGAAAGATATTCCTTCACAGATCAGTTATGACAGATCTTACTGGCTGACGCGTATCAATCTTGATGAAAACAAAGAAGAAAAGAATATTTCAATTAAACTGAGCATTCAGAAATCAACTGAAACATATGACGACGACGAAGGACGCAGTCATCAGACAGATAATTATAAAATCATTGTCAGTCAGGATGATACTTATGTCCCTGAACAATTTGACCGCTCTTTGATTCCTTCTTTTGCTACTGTTGAAGCAGATCTGAAACTGCATTATTCCAGCAAATTTGCGCAAAACAGTTCGACAAAGCTGGAATTTGAGGCTGGCATTAAACGGGACGGTTCTTTTATCTCTGTTCAGGGAAGCCTGAAAACCGTCAACTCGGATTCATGGGTGTTCAAACCCTTTGATATCAGTCATCCTGTTCATATCGGAGCAGAAAATACGGATCTGCTCACATCCTATATGGCGGACTGGATCAGCAACGCGCAGTCGATGATACATCATACAGTTCCCGAAGCGGATGCTCCTGCCGAAACAACAGCTCCTGAAACGCAGGACAAAAATGATACGGCTGAAAACCAGGACCCGGAGAATCAGGAAGAAGACAGTTCAGAAGATGCAGAAGCGGCTCCGCTGCCTGATTCGGGAGAAGAAGAGTAAAATTCCGGCATTTAATCAAAGCAAGAAGGAGCGAATACCATGAAAAGAACGATAGCTTTCATGCTTATTATAGCTTGTCTGCTTTTTTCAGCCTCCTGTGCTTCCTGTGCTGAATCCTCCATCTATCTTCGTTGCGAAATAACAGGATCATTTGATACAAAAACAATTACTGCAGAATGTGCGGCAGTGGACGGCCGGCCGGCTGTCATCATTTCAGCCTGTCCCGATCAGATTATGCTGCTGGATCCGTTGTTTTCCTCTGTGATTTCATCGCAGGAGCCATTCAGTTGTTTAAAGCCGGCCAATCTGCGGCAGGCTGTTAAGCGGGTTGAAGATGTTTTCTTTACATGGCTGAAAAAACAACCGGCTGAGCACTCCAAAGGATTGTATTCCGGTGATCTGTTTACCAGGGCTTACGCCAGAAGCATTTCCGTATTCCGGCTTGAGGACTTCACCAGGTATCTTCACGATGAAATATCCCTGTATAAAAAAACAGATATTGATTCCGATGATCAGGCATATGTTATTCTGCTTTATACTTTTGCTCAGCTTTGTCAAAAAGGCGGAGAAGAGAATCTGCTTGTTCAGGCGCTTCAGTTTGATGACGGAAAGTATATCACCATGAATATCATGCGAAACAATACAACAGTGATGACGCTTTCAATGGATTTCACCGAACAGAATTCAAGGAAAATGGTTTGTGCATTCAGGGAAAATGAAAATATCAGAACGATTGAATCCGAATATGTCAGCTCTGTGGAACAGGTTTCATTACAGAGAAAGCATTACGTGTCTGATCATGCAGCTTCCTTAGTATCTGTCCGTAAAAAGCTTTTATATGCGGACAAAACGGAAATCAAAACGATCGACCAGGAAAAATCCGAATTCCTGTACCAGTTTGAAGCGGATGAGCTTAAAAATCCTTTTACCGTTACTGCCGAGATCGGGAAAGATTCAATTAAAGCAAAAGGGCGGATCACGGATTATGAGAAACTCCGCCTTGATATGGATCTGAGTGTTCTCAGCAATGTTTCCGACAGTTCGCTGATGAGCATGGATACAGAAAAAGCGTATCCTGACGATCCGGATCTTATCAGACAAATGATTTGGACAGGTATGATACCGGTTCTGAATGATATTCTGCTGTATATGCCCGATGAGTATCAGCAACTGCTGTTGTCATGGATAAACGAATAAATGCATTAACCTCTTTTTTCCTCCACCGTACAGATTGCATAGGATGAGATTCCTTCCATCCGCCCGACAAATCCGAGGTGTTCGGTTGTTGTCGCCTTTACATTGACTGTGTTTTCCGGTAAAGACAGTGTTTTTCTGATATTCTCAGCCATGTTTTCAATATAGGGAAGAAGTTTGGGCCTTTGAGCCACAATGGTTATATCAGCGTTTGCGACATAAAAGCCATGCTGTTGAATCATTTGATTGACTTTTTTCAGCAGATCGACAGACGAAGCTCCTTCCCAGCGCTTATCGGTATCCGGAAAATACCTGCCGATATCTCCCAGGCCGCATGCACCCAGCATGGCGTCCATTAATGCATGCAAAGCAACATCCGCGTCACTGTGGCCCAACAAACCGAGATCATGATTGATTTCCACACCGCACAGAATCAGCTTGCGGTCCGGTACAAGCTGATGGACATCATATCCCATACCTGCTCGCAAATGAGTTTTCCCTCCTTCCAGGATAGCAGAAGCTTTTCTGATATCATCCGGAACTGTCAGTTTAAGGTTGGAAACAGATCCGGGGACGATTTTCACAGGTATTCCGGAATATTCCAGCAAGCCGGCATCATCGGTACATTCAATGTGATCATCCATTGCTTTTTGGGAGGCATTCACGACCAAACCGGCCCGGAAGCCCTGCGGCGTCTGTATTTCATACAAACGGGATCTGTCCGGGGTTGACTCTGTGTATAAATCCTGATTGCATATTTTATAGGTACTGGTGACAGCCAGACCGGGTATACCTGTTCCGTACTCTTTTACAGATGTGATGACGCGTTCTATCAATGCGCTGTCTACAAGGCACCTGGCGGCATCGTGTATTAAAACAATATCTTCATCCTTAGCGTCATCCAGCGACCTCAGGCCATGATGCACAGATTCCTGCCTCGTTTTTCCGGCTGAAGCGAAACGCACGATGAAGGGTAAAGATGCCTTTGATATTTGTTCAAGGACAAAAGGATGTTCATCAGGCTTTGATACAATAACCATCTCATCCGCAAATCCCCTGAATGCTTCCATGCTTCTTCGTATAACGGTTTTTCCGCATAAGGACATCAGGATTTTGTTTTCGTGTAAATTCATTCGGCTTCCGCTTCCGCCGGCCAGCATAATAACAAATGTTTTCATGATTCACTCCGAACAGATAAAACAAATGGATCTTCTTCAAGGATTCTGTACATTTCAGCTGCGTGTTCCTTATTCACGGTTTCCTTTACTGACAGGATCTCATAGTTTCCGATATGTTCGCCAAAGCGTATACTCAGTATATCGCCGGGTTTGACTTCCGCAGAAGGCTTAACAGTTTTTTGATTGATCATCACACGGCCGCCGGAGCATGCCTCATTGGCAACTGTTCTTCTTTTGATAATCCGGGATACTTTTAAATACTTATCGATTCTCATACTTTCCTCATAAAAAAGCCCGCAGGAAACATTGTTCCTGCGGGCAGACATTCAATCTTATTTCTTGCCCTTTTTCTTGGCGGGTGTATTTACTTTATCCTTCAGAGCTTTACCGGCTTTGAAAGTGGGAGCCTTGGAAGCCTTAATCTTGATCTCGGCACCGGTGCGCGGGTTACGGGCAGTGCGGGCGGGGCGCTTTTTCACATCAAAGGTACCGAAACCAATCAGCTGAACCTTTTCGCCTTTGCTCAGAGCGCCGTTGATGGTATCAACGAAAGCGTTGAGAGCTTTCTCGGCATCTTTCTTGGAAAACGCGGTTTTTTCGGCCAGTGCATTGATCAGTTCACTTTTGTTCACAGGTGTTTCCTCCTTTAATTTATGCTGGATGCATAAAATAATATAAATATGCTAAAGACCGGAATTATTCAATTTCGCCTTCAACATAATTTAAGTATACACCTAGTTCTTCGAAAGTCAAGTGTTCTAAAGTTTTTCCGTCATTTTTCAACATACTGTCTATTTTTTTGACTGCTTTTTTCACGGAATCCACTGTATTGTGCAAAAGAAGTTCAGGATCTGCATGATGATTTAAAGACAGTTCACAGCAATACCATAAGATTTTACCGATATCCCGGCTTCCCGAAGAAAAAGATTCCGAACGGATATGCCCGGCTTCATGAATAATATCGTCAAGGATTTGCTGGCTGTCACGTTTGAAAACATCTGCCTGTCTTAGCTTTTTGCAGGTTTTAGCGGCGTATTTTAAAGAGGGAAGATAAGAAGATACATCATCCAGACTGGATAAAAGAGAATGATGCCCTGTCTCATCCTGTTTCAGCTTTTCCCATGTGTCTGCAACTTCGTCAAAAGTACTGAATGATTCTGAGTCAAATACATGTGGATGACGCCGTATCATTTTCAGGCAGATGGCGTTGATAACGTCATTCATCGTAAATTCATCAAAAGTTTTTCCGATGGATGCATGAAATACGATCTGAAACAGTAAATCACCAAGTTCTTCGGCAAGATGGTCATAATCATGCTGTTCAATTGCAGCAACACATTCCCAGGCTTCCTCAATCAAATAAGGAAGCAAAGAATCATGTGTCTGTTCTCGGTCCCACGGACAACCGTGATCAGAACGCAAGGTATCCATAATGGCTAAAAGATCGTGCAAAACAAATTTCTGACGATTGTGATAACCGGAACCGGGAATGAATACGGCCGAAAGATGATCTATATGAGTCATTCGGTCAAGACAATAAAGCGGAATGGGGACAGGTTCATCATGATTGTGAAGATAAAAAACAGAATCTTCATCATCTGAAAAAGAATCAAGACGAAGTTTAACTTCACCTGCCAGGATGGGGTTATCGAGCTCGGAAATCAATACAGAAGTATTCGGATCATATTCAGACAATAAAAAATCAGTGGCTGAAATGATTCTCAGGTCAGAATTGTTCAGGTATGGACAAAGGGCGGCAAGATGAATATCGGATATGCCGTTTCCCGGGATGACTGTAATCGTGCCATCCTCAGGTTTGCATTGATATAATGCACTTACGGTTTGATCTGTTTTCAGATCCGATACAGCATAAACCACAGCGGATTCGGAAGCATGAGACCATAATGCTGAACTGATCATTGCGGAAAGGGAATCAAAATCTTCTGCAGTTTCGTAAAGATAATCGAAAGAAGAAAAACGGATATTTTCATGATTCAGCCATTCTGCAATCGGTGTTTTTTCGGTGCGGAGATACAGCTGCCCGCTGTCCTTTATAGTTCTGATGGTTTTCAGATTGAGAAGATCCGGATCACCGGAACCGATGCTGACAATATAAATGGATGACATATGCGGTTGCTCCTGTTCATGGCATCTGCAGACAGAATCATTCTTCCATGGATATAACCCGGCAGAGAAAATGAATCAAGCCTTTTTGCGGAAACGGGCGGGAAGATCTTCAAATCGTATCGCTTTCAGCAGGAAAGCGGAAAAAAGATAGACAATTATACCGACAATAATCGGGACAGCGACCGGAAGCAGTCTGGAAATAAATCCCCTTGCATGCAGGCAGCTTTCACCATGGAAAACAAACTGATAAACCGCCCACACAGATGCGCCCATCAGGGCAGATGCGCCAAGCGGGCGTAATATAACATCTCCGAAGGAAAAACGATAACCCGTATATTTACAGGAATAATATAGATTCGGAATCATGGATACGGTATAGCAGGTCAGCGAAGCGATGGGAGCTCCGAATATATTGATACCGGCCTGCCTGACCAGGACAGTATTCAGCACAATTTTGCAAATAACGCCTGCAACCAGCGTCAGCATCGGAATCTTTTGTTTCCCGGCCCCCTGAAGAATGCCGGATGTAGCCTGGACCATAGTGAAGAGGATAATGGTCATGGCGGACAATTCCAGAAGATTTCCGCCAAGCATCAACTGATCAAAAGTATACTTTGGACTGTCACCATAGCAGAGGAAGATAATGGGCCGGGAAAGAAGGCTCATACCGATAGAACAGGGGAACCCGACAACAGAGGCGATTCTCAGTCCGGTGGCTGTTTCACGCCGGATATAGGCTTTGTCTTTCCGCGCCATTCCGGAAGCAATGGACGGTACAAGATTTGTGGACATGGCCATTGCCAGCGCAGTCGGTACATTAATCATGGTAATAACCATGCCGCTGTAGATCCCGTAACGAACAGTTGCATCCTCAGCCGGAATGCCGATGCTTGTCATCAGGTTTTTCAGCATGGCAGAATCGATGGTTGAAGCAAGAGGAACAATACAGGCGCCCAGGGTGATCGGAATCGAAATCATGATAATCTGACGTACCAGGAAACGGCCGGATACGGCTTTTTCATCTGCGCGGGAAGACGGGCGTTTAAAAAAGCTGCAGCGAATCAGCATATACAGCATCGCAACGCATTCAGCGAGGGAAGTACCCAGCAGTGCGCCGGCGCTGCCCATGGTCCATCCTCCGCGGGCAAAGCCTATGGAGGCAAAGGGAAGCGCGACAGCAACCTTTCCGACCTGTTCTATGAGCTGGCTGACAGCTGTGGGCATCATATGCCGCATTCCCTGCATATATCCTCTGTATGCGCTCATAACACAAACGAAGAAAAGGGAAGGGGCTATGCACATATAGCTTAAATAACCTTCAGGTGTACCAACCTGCTTTGCAATTGTGCGTGATAAAAGAAGCAGAAGAATTGTGGTGACAATGCCGAGCACGGTCAGAAGTTTAAGCGCTGTGGTAAATACACGGCGGGCATTTCCATGCTCACCCAGTGTGACATAATGGGATACCATACGTGAAATGGCTACCGGTATTCCTGCTGATGTAACAGCAAGAAGGAGATTATAGGCAGGCATAACCTGCTGATACAACCCCAGCCCTTGTCCGCCGATCATATTGGCTAGCGGAATGCGGTACAGAACACCTACCATTTTACAGATCAGCCCGGCTGCACCGAGGACAGAAATACCACCAATCAGGCTTCGCTGTTTCTCTGTCATAAAGTATCCTTTCCGAAACGATTCAATGTAAACTGATAAATCCAACAGGGTCAGTATTTATGCCAGGCTGATCTGGTGAACAAAATAAACAACGGCAGTAATTCAAGACGGCCGAAAAGCATGAGAAAAGAGGCGGTCATTTTGGCATGTACGGTATAACCTGCATAATTGTAAACGGGTCCGACTGCTCCGAGGCCCGGTCCGACATTGCTGACACAGGTCAGGGATGCTGAGAGATTTGTCGTAAGATCATAACCGCTGCCAAGAGACATGATAAAACCGCCGATCAGCACCAAGGCAATATACATGAATACAAACTGAGCAATCTGAGAAAGCATATGCTCATCCACAGCTTTTCCATCGAGCCGGATAACATCCATTTTTTTGGGCTGGCCTGTAGCACGTATGTTTCGGCGTGATAATTTACTGAGCAGGATGATCCTGATTACTTTTATGCCGCCCGCGGTTGAGCCCGCGCATGAACCGATAAGCATCGCAATGACGATGATAATATGAGATGCGGCCGGCCATTGGTTGAAATCATAGGTTACGAAACCGGTTGTTGACATAATCGAGCTGACCTGAAAAGAACCGTAACGAAGTGATGTGAAAAAATCACCGTTATAATGCTGAAGATTAATCAGGGTAATCAAAAGCATGAAAGTAAGTGCAAAAATGAAATACCATCGGAACTCTTCATCGTGGAAAAATGCCTTGAAACGATCGCCGATAAGGAATTTGTAATACAGGGCAAAGTTTACACCAAACATAAACATGAAGATTGTGATGGCAATTTCCACCGGAACGCTGTTGAATTGCGCAATGCTTTTGCCATAGTTGCTGAATCCGCCGGTGCCCGCGGTTGCAAAGGTATGGACAGCAGCATCGTATGGGTTCAGTCCGCAGATAAGCAGTGTAACGAACTCGATCAGGGTGAGCAGGATATAAATCCGATACAGGATTTTGGCTGTTGCGCCTGTTTTGGGAACAAGCTTGCTCAACGACGGACCCGGACTTTCGGCACGGATCAGATGGGAGGTTCTGCCGGTCAACTTTGGCAGGAGGGCAAGCGTCAGAACCAGGACACCCATGCCGCCGATCCAGTGCGTTGTAGCCCGCCAGAACATGACGCCTCTCGGAAAATGATCAAAATCAGTAACAACCGATGCGCCGGTGGTAGTCAATCCGGAAACCGTTTCAAAAAAAGCATCTTCAAACCTGGGCAATGCTTTGGAAAATACAAAGGGAAGGGAACCGAAAATCCCAAGGAAAATCCAGCCGAGCGCAGTAATGATAAATCCTTCCTTCAGGCGAAGGTGAGAATTGACATCCGGTCTGAAAAAGAAAAACATAAAGGAGCCGGCGGCGATATTGATGAGTATTGAATACAGAAGGGGCAAATCGTCATTGTCTCCGTAATACAATGAAATCAGGAAAGACGGAAGCATGGCTATTGCTTCGATGAGCAGGAGAGAGCCAAGCAGTCTCATGATCAGTCTGCGATTCATTTGTAGAGCACCTCATTCAGATCAGAGATACCGGATTCCACAGATATGATGATGACATGATCATTTTCTTCGATGCGGTCATTTCCGAAAGGAATAATGATCTTTCCCTGATGCACAATTACGGAAACAATGGAGCCTTTTTTGGTTGTCAGGTTTTTCAACGGGATGCCTACGTAAGAATCCTCTTTACGGGCTATAAATTCAAGGGCTTCAGCTTTTCCGTCAACAAGCCGGTATAAACGTTCGATTTTTGTTCCGTTACTGTTTTCCCTTGCCCTTACATAACGAAGGATTGTGGAACTTGTAATAAACTGAGGACTGATGACAGAATCAAGGCCGAGATCATTCAAAATCTCCCGATAAGCCATGCGGCTGTTTTTTGCAATGACTTTCGGCACACCGCAGCGGGAAGCGTGCATTCCGCTCAACAGGTTTTCCTCATCTCTGTTGCTGAGGGAAACGAAAGCATCCATCTGGGGAAGTCCCTGCTCCTCAAGCAAATCCTGATCGGTTCCGTCACCGACAATGACATCCACCTTGGGAAGCAGTTCGCTGAGCGCACGCGCTTTATCTTCATTGATTTCAAAGAGAGTAACGTGTATGCCCATGGGAATGATCAGTTTCGACAGATAATATGAAATTCTGCTGCCGCCTAAAATCATAACGCTTCTGATTTTGTGCTTGTTTCTTCCGAGATAACGGAAATACTCGGTAATACCGATCATGTCACCGGATACAAAAACCTTGTCACCCGGCTTGATGGAAAAATCGCCGTCCGGGATCATGACGGTATTGTTTCTTTCAACCATGGCATAAAGGATTTTCGGAAGCTTTGGCAGTTTTTCGGAAAGCTTTCTCATGGGTATACCGATAAAACAGTCGCCTTCCTGTGCACGAAACTCCACCATTTCAACGGAGCCTCTTGCAAATGACTCAATACTGCCGGCAAAAGGATATCTCAACAGGCGGCTGATTTCCAGAGCGGTTGCTCTCTCGGGATTGATTGCAACGTCAATACCGAGTTCGTTTTGCAGCAATGTCTGACTTTCATTGAATTCCGGGTCACGAATACGCGCAATTGTATAATGGGCGCCCAATCTTTTGGAGATCAGGCAGGCGAGCATATTGCTCTCATCACTTTCTGTGGAAGCGATCACAATATGAGCTTTATCGACACCTGCTTCAAGAAGTACTTTGGCATTTGCCCCGTTTCCTTTTACACACAGAGCATCAAGGGAACTGCTGCACCTGTCAATCACGTCATCATTCTTATCGATGATAATAACATCGTGTTCTTCGGCAATCAGATGTTCGGCAATTGTATATCCGACTTTGCCTGCACCGATGACAATAATCCTCATGCCAGAACCTCCCTCAGATAAATCATTTTATTTTATCATTTATAGGCTGCTGTGAAAAGTCTTTTGTTTCAGGACAAAATGTAAAGCCCCCGGTTCAACGGGGGCTTCTGGCGGAGAGTTAGGGATTTGAACCCTAGGTGAGGTATCACCCCACACACGATTTCCAGTCGTGCGCCTTAGACCACTCAGCCAACTCTCCACATTGGCAAAATGCTCACATCAGCAAATTATAGTGCCTTTTGCGTTTTTGTCAAGGTCTGAGTTCTTTTATTTCCTGATCAGTCAGCTTTCTCCACATTCCGCAGGGAAGATCTCCCAGCCTGATCGGTCCGAATCTGACTCTTTTCAGGTGAACAACCTGATGGCCGATCGCTTCAATCATTTTGCGTACCTGGCGGTTTCGGCCTTCATGAATCGTAATTAAAAGGTCTGTGGAAAAAGTATCTGTCCGGATCAGCCTTACAGATGCGGGGGAAGTCAGCTTTCCTTCAATGAGCACACCCTGGCGCAGTTGCCTGATTTCCTTGTCATTTACGATATTGGATACTTTTGTCAGATAACTTTTGGGAATCTGATAACTGGGATGCAGGAGGTGATTCATGAGATCACCGTCGTTTGTCAGGAGCAGAAGGCCTTCACTGTCATAATCCAGCCGGCCGACAGGAAACAGTCTTACAGGATAATCCCTGAAATGATCCATGACCGTAGCCCGTCCTTCAGGATCAGATACGGTGGTCACTTCACCTGCGGGTTTATAATAGGCAAGATAATGCTTTTCGGATTCAGGAGAGACTGGACGGCCGTCAACACAGACCTGATCGGACTGTTCATCGATTTGAAAGCCCATTTCCGTAACAGTACGGCCGTTGACAGAAACAATGCCGTCAGAAATCATTTTTTCAGCGGCCCTTCGTGAGGCGACACCGCATTGGGCAAGATACTTCTGTAAACGCATATGATTTCCTTTCGAGGTTAAACAGGACAGGAATCATTCAGGGTCCTGTGGGTGTATGCCCTGGTCCCGTTTTTCATTTCCTGCATCGTATGACCTTTACCGAGCAGTTTGTATTTATACGTTGTCAGGCCTTCCAGGCCCATAGGTCCTCTGGCATGGATTTTCCCTGTGGAAATACCGACTTCCGCACCGAGACCGTAAACAAATCCGTCAGCAAATCTTGTC
>Ga0265298_10001443_pt1 | contig 35244 bp, 43 predicted proteins | sample AusTroGonzalo_MG_3_FD_193486 | JGI IMG/M metagenome (GOLD analysis project Ga0265298, IMG submission 193486) | Bovine rumen microbial communities from tropical cattle in Woodstock, Queensland, Australia - Gonzalo_01 | ecosystem: Host-associated > Mammals > Digestive system > Stomach > Rumen ...
ATTGTTGTCCATCGCGGCTTTAGGGAGTGTCCTTTCCTGATGCCGCGATGGACAACAATAGCCAACGGGATATACGGCACGGGGCCGGGGCATAATGCGCTTGGGAACTGTATGCAGCTTCAAAAGCTGGAAGAAGTCAACATGCAGCTTTTAGAGAATCGCGCCAACCCGCCCATGATTGTGCCCTCGTCAGTCGGCAAAGTAAACCGCCTTCCGGGAAAGACAACGCTTGTGCCTGACGGGACGATCTCGCAGGGAATCCGCCCGCTGTTTGATGCACAGGGAAGCCGCGAGGATGTCTTGCAGACGATACAGTATAAGCAAAATCAAATTGGCACGGCGTTCTTTAATGACTTGTTTGTGATGCTGTCACAGCAGGAGCCGCATGAAATGACGGCGCGAGAGGTTGCGGAGCGTCACGAAGAAAAGCTCCTGATGTTGTCGCCCGTTTTGGAGCAGATGCACAACGAAGTTTTGGCCCCCCTTACAAAACGGACTTTTGAAATCTGCTTACGAAACGGGCTTTTCCCTCCCATGCCGGAGGAAATGCGCGGGCAGGAAGGGACAATCAAGGCCGAGTTCATATCTTTGTTGGCACAGGCACAGAAAGCCGTCGCCGCGCCGAGCATCGAAAAGACGCTGGCGCTGGCTGGCAACCTTGCCGGAATTGCGCCGGAGATTATGGACAATCTCGATCTCGACGCAACGATTCGCAAACACGCTGCCTACATGGGAACGCCTGCTTCGATTCTCCGAGACGAGGACGACGTGGCGCAGATTCGCACGGCACGGGCCGAAGAACAGGCGCGCCAGCAGCAGCTTGACAACATGGCGCAGATGGCTGACCCGCTGTATAAAGGCGTGGAGGCCGCGCGGCTCATGTCCGAAATCACCCCGCAGGAAAAGAGCATGGCGTCATTGATGGGAGGCTCATAATTTGCTGGTTTCCGTCATTATCCCCGTTTACAATGTCCGGCCTTATTTGTGCGAGGCGCTTGATAGCGTAATCAATCAGACCCACAAGGACTTGGAGATTATCGTCATAGACGACGGCTCCACGGACGGCAGCGGGGATATATGCGATGCCTACGCCGAAAAGGATTCGCGGGTAACGGTAATACACCAAAAGAACCGGGGATTGTCCACGGCGCGGAATGTCTGTCTTGCACAAGTCCACGGTGACGCGGTTGCTTTCGTTGATGGCGACGATGCTGTTGACCCTGACTTCATACGCCTGACGGCGGAAGCCATGCAGCGGGAAAAGGCGGATTTGGTATTCTGCCGATTCACGCGGCACAACACCACGGGCGTGATGCGTCGGACGGGCGAAGAAAAGATAGAGCCTATTGCAAGGGCGGGGGCATATACCCGCGTTGAGGCGTTGCGGGCGTTGGAAAGCTATTCCTTAGATATATTCCTTTGTGTCAAGCTATACGCAAGGAAGCTATGGGACGGGATGAGGTTCCCGGACGGTTTTGTGTTCGAGGATATGGAAATCGCCTATAAGACCATAGACATGAGCGAGCGCGTCTATCTTTTGGACGCGCCTTTATATTTATACCGCAAGCGTCCCGGCAGTATCACGCAGACAGTCAGTATGCGGAATATGTGCGATCAGATAGCGGCCTGCTCTCGCGTCGATGATTTTATTCGGGAACACGCGGAGGAAATTTACGGCGAAAAGATGTATCTTCGGCGGCAATCCCGCGTGGAAATGCTGATGGTAAAGTACGTCAATGCGATTCGTTATACGACGCTTAGAATGGCAAACAGAAAGGCGGAAAAGTGGGAAATGGATATGGACAACTTGCAAACGGTCATGAGTACAGAGCGCGGGCGGCAGTTCGTCGCGGAATTGATGGACTTGTGCGGCGCGGGTGCTATGGGAGGTTCCGGCGTACAGACGACGGACTTTTACCTTATCGGGCGGCGTTCGGTCGGGGAGGACGTGCTTCACGCTATCCGTTCTATTGAAGCGGCAAGCGAAGTCGAAACTGACGGCCTGACGCTTGAATATATGATGATGCGCGAACACAAGCGCAGGAAGGAGTTGGATAATGGCTGAAGAAACGGCAGGCGCGAATGTAGTTGAGGCGGCAACGCCAACAGAGAACACAGCGCCGGAAACAGCGTCGCAGGAAGCGGCGGAGGCAAACACGGAGGCGAAAGAAAGCCTCTTTCAGTTTCCCGAAGCGGAGGAAAAGGCAGAAGCGCCCGCCGTAGAGGAAACAAAGGCGGAGGCCAAAGAGGCCGAGGAAACGGCTTTACCCGAAAAGTACGAGTTCCATTTGCCCGAAGGGTTGACCCTCTCGCCGGAGATCGAGCAGCGTTTCACGGAAATGGCAAAAGGTTTGAAGCTGACACAGGAACAAGCAGACGGCCTTGTGAAACTGCACTCCGACATTATGCTTGACGCCATGAAACAGGCGGAAGCGCAGAAAAACGCGATGGCGCAGGAGTGCCACAAAGCAGGGCTGACAACGCCCGACAAGCTGAAAATGGCGAAACTTGCCATTGATACGTTTGATGATTCGGGCGAAGTCATGCAAGTGCTTATTGATAGCGGGGCGGCATATCATCCCGCAGTTCAGAGAATGTTGCAGGCGATGGGCGGCGTTCTCTCCGAAGATTCGGCTCCTGACAGCAAACCGGCGGCACAGGCCAAGAGTGCGGTCGACCTGCTGTTTGGCAATAGCAAATACTAATCAAAGAAAGGGAAGTGGTAAACATGGCAACAATCGGAGTTGATTATGTAACGATGCACGATTGGGCCGCACGGTTCGGGGCGCAGGGGCAGCTCGTTGACCAGAAAATCATCGAACTCCAGTCGCAGACGAATCGTATCCTCGATGTACTGCCGTTCAAGCAGTGCAACAACAAGCAGCAGGAAGTCGCGCTGATGCGTACCGACCTGCCGGATGTGGCGTGGCGTCTCATTAACCGGGGCGTTAAGCCGTCGAAGTCCAAGTCCAAGCAGGTGTCCTTTACTTGCGGCGGCCTTGAGGCTCTTGCCAAAGTGGACGAGAAGCTGCTCCAGATTAACGGTAATGACAACAACTGGCGGCTTTCGGAAAACGTGGCGGCGCAGGAGGCCATGAATCAGAAGATGGCGACGACCTTCTTCTATGGCGACGAAAAGGTAAATCCTGCGGGCTTCACGGGCCTGTCTGCTTACTATTACAGCAAGGCAAATCAGGATAGCATCTGGGCCGACCAGATTATTGACGCTGGCGGCACGGGCGCAAGCCTGACTTCGCTTTGGATTGTCGGTATGGGCTACGATACGGTGTACGGCATTTTCCCGGAGGGGACGAGCGCAGGCTTCAAGTATCGTGACAACGGGCGCGTCAAGATGTACGACGCGAACAATGCCGAGTTTTACGGCTATGAATCGCAGTATAATTGGGACATGGGCCTTGCGGTTCGTGACCCGCGCTATGTTGTGCGCGTAGCCAACATCGACACGACGGCGCTGACGGCGAACAACGCCGACGCCTTCTCCGAGAAGATGGTAAAGGCGTACAACCAGATCGAGAACCCCGACAAGGTACGGCTGGCAATCTTCGCAAACCGCGCCGTTATGACGTATCTTGACATTATCGCCATGAAGAAAAACAACGTCCGGCTGACGATTGACGAGTGGCAGGGCAAGAAAATTACCCACTTCTGGGGTATTCCTATTCTTCGTTGCGACGCCATTCTCAATACCGAGAGCCAGATTGTGTGAGAAAGGAGAGTGTAGAATAATGGCATACATTGATGCAGAAAACATGCTGCTTGCACCGACGACTTGCGCCACGGCGATTGTTGGCGATGTTGTTGACCTTGGCAACGCTGGCGGCTTCGCACAGCCCCTTTACGTTGACGTGAAGCTGACCGAGCAGACTTCTTCGGGCAAGATGGATAAGGTTGTGCTTGAGAGCGCGCCCACTTCCGCTTTTGTCTCGTCTTCGACGGTGACGGAGGCCGAGGTTGTGTTGCACGGCGGCACGGCACAGACGCAGCATCCCATGACGCTGGCGCAGTTCCACGCGCCCATTAAGCCGCAGAATCGTTATGTGCGTCTCAAAGCGACGGCAACCGCTGTAAGCGGCGGCAAGATTCAGGCCACCATGCAGCAGGGTATCGCTATTCCGTACTGATATGATTTACGTTTGCAGAACAAAGTGCTTCTGGAACGGCAGGCTTTACGAGGTTGGGGACACGGCGGAAGTTGATTCCGCCGTTATCCCGCCTGAACACTTTATCCGCGTCGGCGGAGAAGTAGTCGAGGAAAAGCCGAAGGCCGTGAAAGAGCAGAAGGCAGAGCCGGAACCGACGAAACCCAAGCGGGGCCGCACGGCAAAGGCCAAGTGATAGACTATGGACAAGATCACGATTTGCAATATGGCGTTGGCCTACATTGGCGAATCGCCCATTGAATCCTTATCCGAAAACTCCGAACAGGCGCGGCGGTGCGCTCAATTCTATGAGCATGACCGCCGCTTTCTTCTTCGGCGTTATTCGTGGCCTTGGGCGAGGCGCAGGGTAGAATTGGCGCAGCTTGCCTACACGCCAGAGGACTATGATTATGCATACCGTTATCCGTCAAACTGCATTTGCCTTCGGAAAGTGTATTCCGTAGGGCAGGATGGCTCGCTTGCTTCTGATTCGGTAGAATACATCATAGCGAGCGACGACCAAGGGCGGGCGATTTACTGCGATGCGCCGCGTGTTTTGGTTGAGTACACGGCAGATTTGGACGATACGGACATTATGGACGAGCAGTTCTGCGAAGTGCTTGCATGGAAGATTGCTTCCAGTATGGCTTTCAAGCTGGTGGGACAGCCGGAATTGACGAAGATGGCGACGGAACAGTTCGAGCGTCTTTGCCAAGAAGCTGTTGCCAGCGTGATAAACGAGCAGAACAACGGCCTTGAACACAGCATGGACAAGACCACGATATGCAACATGGCCTTGTCTCATATCGGGGAGCCGCCTATTGAATCCATAGCGGAGGTTTCAGAGCAGGCGAGAAGGTGCGCGCAGTTCTACGAACACGACCGCAGACTTGTCTTGCGCCGCTATCCTTGGCCTTGGGCGACAAGGCGTGTGGCGCTTACGAAGCTAGAGGATTCTCCGCAGGATTACCGCTTCGCCTATCGCTATCCGTCCGATTGCGTGTGCTTACGAAAACTCTATGCACTCATGGACAACGGAAAACTTGCGCCGCTTTCCGATTTCCTGCAATACCGCATTGTCAGCGACGACGACGGGCAAGTGCTGTACTGCAACGCCCCAAGCGTTGTTGCAGAATACACGGCGGATATTTCGGACAATGATCTCATGGACGAACAATTTTGCGAAGTCCTGTCATGGAAGCTGGCTGCCAGCATAGCTTCAAAGCTGGTTGGCGACGCGAGGGCGGCGCAGATGGCGACGATGGAATACGAACGACTGTATAACGATGCTGTTGCCAACGCGACAAACGAGGAAAACACGGAAACGCCGGAATTGAATACGTTCATTCGGGCGAGATTCTAGGAGGTTGGACTATGGGACAGTTCCAACTTAAACCTTCCTTTGCGGGCGGTGAGCTTACTCCCGCCCTCTATGGAAGGACAGATTTACAAAAGTATGATGTGGGCGCGGCAAAGCTGGAAAACGCAATCGTATTGCGCTATGGCGGCGTTTCGCGCAGGCCGGGCTTCAAGCACATTGAACAGACGAAAAGCAATAATAAAGCCCGGTTAATTCCGTTTTCTTACAATGCGGAACAGAATTACGTCTTGGAGTTTACCGACAAGAAAGTACGGATATATCAGAACGGCGAGATCGTGAAGATAGACAATACCATTGTCGAAGTCGATACGCCGTACACGGAGGCGGAACTGCCGCAGATTAAGTACGCGCAAAGTGCGGATATGCTTTTCCTGACACACCCAAACCATCACCCTGCGGCAATCACGCGCACGCTGGAAGGATGGGAGTGGGCAGAGTTAAAAATTGAAAACGGGCCTTTTGATGACGCGAACGCGACGGATATAACAATCACACCGGACAGAAAGACGACAACAATGGTAACGGCCTATAAAAACGTGGGGCAGGCAACGGCGCCGTTTTTTAGCGCAGGGAGAACGTATGCGTCGTCTGATCTTACGGTAACAAAAACGGGTTATTTTGTATGTGAAATTGGAGGACTTGCCCCAAGCACACAATTTATTCCCGTAAAAAACACGGATTTTAAGAAAAGGCCGCTGAAAGATATATGGCTCCGCTTGGATGTATATTATACGGCTCCTGCATTTGTAAATTCGGAATTATATTCCGGGGCTATTGCCGTCTGCTTCGACGACAAACCGCAAAAAATAGGCATTGTGGCTAACAATGTTCGGTATTTTAATTCAAGCGGAATTTATATTGAAGGTGGATTTAACAGCGAAAACTACATAGGCCAGTATGATGCCGAGGCTGCGCCGGATAACTATTCTCCGTATGTGTCGCAAAACACCATGACAAAAGTGGTTCTCCACGCCGGAACGAACGGTGTTTGGGTGTATCACAATGACAATCTTGTTTATTCGCAGGCAATCCACCAAGGCGATGTAATCAAAGGGTTTTATATCGGTTCTGGGCTTCGCAGGTATTCAAATATTATTATAGCGGATTTTGATTGCTCTAATCTTACATTGGAAGATGGTGACATAGACATTCCTGACGGCTCCGCTATGCTTACTGCAAGCGGGCCGTTGTTTACACAGGACATGGTAGGTCAGCTTGTGCGGCTTGGGCATACCGTGCCTGCAGAATACAAAAAGGGCGTCCCCGGCACGGATGATTTGACGGTGAGCTGCGTTCCGGGCGCGTCGGTTTACGTTGAGAGTTTCGGCTTCTGGGAAGGCGATTTTTCGGTTTACAAAGACGATGTTATAAGTAATTGGATTATGCTGAAAGAACAAAGCGGAAACCGAAGCCAAAACTACAATATGACGTTCCAAAACGACGACGTTGAAATTCGCTCCTACAAAGTGGACAGCAGCAATTTTGACAATTCCGTACACGGTGCCGAAGACCCCGATCAGCGCGGATATGTAACGATACAATCCTTTTCTAATGATTACGACGGCATTGTCCGTATCTTGAGCGTTACGGACAGCACCCACGCAAAGGCGGAAATATACAAGCCTCTTGCCTCTACTGACCCTACGCTTGATTGGAGTTTTCAGGCTTGGAGCATTGGGAACGGTTATCCGCAGGCCGTTGGATTCTTTGAGGACAGGATGGTTTACGCCGGAAGCCCGAAGCACCCGCAGACGTATTGGACTTCTAAGACGGGAAGCTATCTTGACTTCGGCACATCTTACCCCGGCAAGGACGACGACGCGATTACGGGAACGCTGGCAACAGGGCAGATGAACGGCATAAAGGCTATTGTGTCTTTCGACGAAATGGTGATGCTGACGACGGGCGGCGAGTATCGCGTATCGGGTGGCGGTTCAAACTTCACGCCGACGACGCAACAGGCAAAAGCGCAGGAATATCGCGGCATAACGGACGTACCGCCTGTTATTATCGGCGGCAGGATTCTTTACGTTCAGCGCGGCGGAAGTATCATTCGCGATCTCGCCTATTCGTATGACGTGGACAAATACACGGGCGGCGAAATTTCCATCCTCGCCTCTCACCTGTTTGACGGGCATGAGATTGTTTCCATGACGTACCAGCAGGCCCCGGAAAGCGTTCTTTGGTGTGTGCGTTCCGATGGTGTTATGGTTGCCATGACGTATATCCATGAGCAGGACGTTTACGCATGGCATAGGCATACGACGCAGGGGCAATTCATTGACGTGTGTTCAATCCCCGGCGATAAAGAAGATGAACTTTGGGCCGTGGTAAAACGTGGGAATAATTACTACGTCGAGCAGATGATGAAGCAGGAAGATAACGTCTATGTCGATTCGGCGGCAATCTATGACGGCGCGGCGACAAGCACAGTCACGGGGCTTTCTTGGCTCGCCAGCGAATCCGTTCAGGTTGTGGGCGACGGCAACAAACTGACGGACGAGGAAATCTCCGCAGGCGGGCAGCTTGACGTTGACAACGAGTTTACCCATATTGTTACGGGGCTGGCCTATGATACTAACGTCGTGACGCTTCCCGTGGAAATCAACGGGCAGGACGGCACTTGGGGTTCTCGCAAGAAGCGCGTACAGCGCATGTGTGTCATGTTCAAAGATACGCTTGGCGGGCGTTTCGGATTCGACGGGAAAGCGCTTGATGAAATCAAGTGGCGCAGCACGGAGGCGTACAACGAGGCAGTCAGCGCGTACACGGGCAAGAAGCATATCACGTTGCCGCAGGCGAACTACGAGGACACGATCATGTTGCAGATCAAGCAGCCCGACCCGTTCCCCATGACGATTTTGTCTATTATCCCGGAGATATTGCCCGGTGGCTGACTTCACCTATTCGACGCCGACAAAGGATGATATGCGGGAGATTGCCCGCATGATGCGGCAGGAGGATAGGCGGGAACTTGTCGGGCTAGTCGGGCCGAACGTCGAAGACGAAACGCTGTTTTGTTTGGAAACGTCGGAACAGGCGTATATCTGCAAATGCGACGGGAAGCCGCTTGCGGCCTTTGGCGTTGTCAGAACTAGCCCGTTTGAAAACGCTGGCATTATATGGATGCTGGCGACGGAAGAAACGAAGAAACACAAAATATACGTTGGCAAAAAGACGCGCGAAGGAATCCGCGCGTTTTTGCATGATTGGAAGTATCTCTATAACTACATTGACAAGGACAATTACAGGACGATTGCGTGGCTTAAATGGCTAGGCGCGAGGATATATCCTGCCGCGCCTCATGGCATTTACGGCCTGCCGTATCATAAATTTACGTTTGGAGAGGGTTGATAACAATGGGCGTCGTGGGGACGGTACTAGGGACGCTTGGCATGTCTTATTTGTCGGGCCGCGCACAGCAGCAGCAATATGAAGCGCAGGCGGCACAGGCAGAAGCCAACGCTGAAATCCAGCGAAAGAACGCTGAAATCATGGCGCAGAACAGCGCGCGCGCACGGCAGAACGCGGAGGAAACCGCCCGCACGAACGCCATGAACGCGGAAAACGCACGGCGGCAGGCACTTTTGAAAGAAGGCCAGCAACGGGCGCGAATCGGCGCGTCGGGCATTACCTCGACGGGAAGCGCGGCGGCGGCGTTAGCAGACACGCGCTATGCCATAGATCAGGACACGGCGGCGGCACTTTATAACGGGCGGCAGAACGTGGACAAAATCTTCGGGCAGGCCACGGACTTTACGAATCAGGGCGCGCAGTATCAGTATCAGGCCGACGTTCTCAACGCCAACGCGCGGGACTACCGCGAGGCCGGGAAACGGGCGCTCATGACTTCGATGCTCGGCGGGGCGTTTTCGCTGGCTGGTAGTTTGTATTCGTCAAAAAGCGCGGCGGCGCAAGCTATGTCCGGCACGGATTCAGCAAGCGGTTCGTCGGAAGGTTGGGGCGGCACGACGGGGCGAGACTTGGGCGGCATTTACTTTAAGGACAACACAAACGGCAAATACAACACTTGGGAGTCCCCGCAGAATCGGATATACAAGACATATCCGAAACCGTCCACTTTGGCGTATAACACTAGGGGCAAGTGGTAAGGAGGGCTTGATATGGACTTCTCACCCGCACAACAGCGCGAGAAATTCAACGCGCCAAACGTAAACTATACAGAACCTATGCGCGTGCGCTTCCACAACGAAGGCGCACAGGCACTTGCGAAGGAAAGCAGTAAACTTGGCCTGACGTTTTGGGGCGGTGCGCTTGCCTACAAGGAACAAGTGGACAGCGCAAAAAGCCTAGAGGCGAACAACGAGTATAACCGCCTTATGTCGGAAGGCACGGCGGAACTGATGCAGCGCAAGCAGGAAAAAGCGCTGAACATCGTCGAAGACTACGACAAACTGCAAGCTAAAGTGCTTGAACAGATACAGAAGAAATACAAAAACTATATCGGGTACGGAAAAGCCGCCGTGGAGTTTAACAATTACACGACGAAGGACAACGCGACGCGGCGGGCAAACATGCTGAAATATCAGCTTGCCGAGACGGATTCTTTCCACGAAACGCAATTCAATAACTCAATGGCGACGTGCAATCAGATGGTGCTTGACGGCGGCGGTTCCAACGCTGCCATAGACGGCGCAGTAAACCGCATGGAAACGCTTGTCGATAGCCGCTATGAGAATTACGGCGACGAAAAGAAGAAGGAACAAAAGCGCATACTGAAAAGCCAGCTTGTTTCTTCCGCGCTTGGGCTGGCGGTACAAATGCAGGACTATGTACGCATGAGCGATATTGTGGACAATTACCGCAAGTTTATTGACCCGAAGACGTATGCCTCTATCAAGGGCATGGTTTGGAAGCGCGAGAAGGAAGCAACGGAACTGTCTGACGGGCAGAGAATGATGCAGATTTACGGCGGCAGGCCAACCGAGGCGCAAATCCGCGAGTTTGCAGAGGCGAATTTTTACAAGCGTTATCCGAGTGAAAGCGGCGTCAAATACACGGGAAGCAACGCCGAAGTGTGGGCGGCGGCAAAGCACGTTGAGGAAAGAACGGGCGGGAAGTTAAAAGCGGAATGGATTTATCGTCAATGGTATCATGAGACGTTTTACGATGGCGAGCCGTTTAATTCGCGACTTGTCCATGAAAACAAAAACTTTGGCGGTTTGACGCAGGTTGAGCCAAACGGCGAGGATAACAGGCAGCCGGAAGAAGGCGCAACAAACTATTACCGCGAGTTTAATAGCTTGCAGGAATACGCCGACGCATACGTTGATGATTTTATCCGCTATTACGACGGCATTGATGAAGTCCACGATCTTGCCAGCTTTGCCCGCTTTTTGAAATATAACGGCTATTACGGCGGGGACGACGAATCGCAGTTTGAAGACGAGATAGCGAATTACCTTGCGGGCATGGAGCGTGCAGAAATGGACGTTGATGATTCTAGCCCGAAGGCCAGCCCGCAGAGGGAACCGTCTGGCGTTGAGTTCGAAAAGTACGTTGATTCCTTGCGGGCGTTTGCCAAAAAGCAGGAGGGAATTGCCAACGCAGAAACTAGCGGCATTGTCCAAAAGGGAAAGTTGGAAATTCAAGACCTTTACAATCACGGAGTAATGGACGAAGATCAATATAGAGGAATCATCCAACAAAAATGGGTTGAGAGTGGCTATAACGACGATGTGCGGATAAAGCTGGAAACGGACGTAAACAGAATTGTGAAGTCTATCCAGCGTTCGCAGGAAGCGGAAACACGTCGGCAGGAAAGAGAACAGCGGCAACAGGCAAAGGGAGAACCGTCTGCAAAGTTTAATACTTCTCTTGAAGAATATCTGATACATGAACTGTCAGCGGGAAACATCAAGTCCAAAGGCGAAATAGTTGATTTTCTTACGGAACAGGGCATTACATCAGACAAAGAACAGAAAAAAGGCACAAAACTGTTTGATGATTACTACGACAATAAAGGCGTATTTTCTATTGATTACAAGACTGTCGAAGCGTATGTTCCTGAATATGAAAATGTGAAAGGCAAAGACAAACTAAAAATGTCCCATACGATTCGGGAACTTTCCCGCATGGAAGCGAAAAAATGGGCGGCAGAACACGACGGGGAAATGCCGGAAGACGTGCAGCTTGCTGAAATGGTTTCTAAAGCGTTTACAGAAAAAGTTGTTACGGGCGGGCGCACGATGGAAGGTTCTTGGCTTGGAAGTTTCTTTGGTGAAGACATAACAATATCAAGGGCAGATTTAGCGGCAAACGGGTACATGAGTTGCAAGTATCTTGGTGACGGTACATATATGCTTATGAAACTTGACGGCTACAACAGAGACTACTTGAGCGAAGAAGAAGTCCTTAACATGGTAGGAGATGCTGGAAATGTTGAGCAGTGAAGGGTACGAGAAATTCAAAGAGGAACGCCAAGACAGCAAGGTTTATGATGTAAAAAGCCTTTTGCACGTCGGAGAGACGATGCAGTTTTATGAAGAACAGACGGTCGCAGACAGGGCGTTAAACATTGGAAAGTCTATTTACAACGGCGCTGTTTCTCAAACCGTAGGCGACGCGCTTCATGGTTTGCAAGCCCTTCGTGATTACAACGAAGCAATTCTGAACGAAGAAGCACCTGAACGGATGCAAATGAGTGAAGAAGCGCGGAGTGTTCTTGACACGGCGGTAAATGCCGAGTTTTTGCAACCGTATGAAGTACGGGCAGACAGCGGCGCAGAACGGCTTGTTTACGATCTGGCGCAAGGCGGCGGGCAGATTCTTGGACAAGTGGCAGTCGGCGCATTGACGGGCGGTTATGGCAATCTTCCTGCTATGGGATTGCAGATTGCAGGCAACGAATACAAGCAGCTTCGGGAGCAGGGCGTTGACGTAAAAACGGCTGCGGAAGCGGGCGCTTTCAACGCCCTTGTGCAAACGCCGCTTGAATATATCGGCTTTAAGAAAATCACAAAGGCTTTTCCCGCGAATACGCTTTTCAAGCAGCGGCTTCGTATGTTTGCGGAAGATGCGGTTACAGAAGGCATAACCGAGTTTTTGCAGGAGTACCCTGAACAGGCTTCAATCATTTGGGCCATGCAGCACAAAGGGGAACCGTTGAAAGATACGGACACGATGGTGCGAGAAATCCTGCAAACTGCCGCAGATAACTTTGACAAGATAACACCTGACGCGCTTTATAGCGGCACTATCGGTGCAGTTTTGGGCAGCGGTGCCGGAGGCGTTCACATGGCGCTTGATCGCAACATCACCCGCACGATGGAACGTGAAGCGCATAATATCCGCATGGAAGAAGAAGAACGGCGCATTGAGAAAATCAAGGAAAGCAAAGTCAATCCGCCGTATGCTGCCGCAGTTATCAACGACAATATGCAGGGGGAAACTGTCTATGTGGACGGCGAGGCGTTAAATGCTTACGCGCAGGCGCACGACGTTCAGAAGGTCGCGGAAGTGCTTGGCGTAACGGTTGACGATATACAAGCTGCCGCAGAGAACGGCGACACGGTTGATGTAAAACTTGGAAACTTTGAGGCGACGGGCGCGGCTTTCGATGGCTTCTTTCAGGCCGTCCGGGACGATACCGCCTTTGAGGACGGCGGCTATACGGTCAACAAAGACAAGCTGGAACAGGAACGCGACAAGGCGGAAGAAAAACAAAGGGACGAAATTCGCGTAGAACAAGACCGCCTGCTTGACGAAATGAAGAAAGCTGGCGTTAATAGCACGACGGCGGCAAACGCCGTTGCGCTTATAACGTCGCGGGCAATCAATACGAACAATCCCGTGGAAATGATGAAGCAGCTTTCCTTCCGTTATGGCGGGGACGGGACGCAGAACGAAGCGGCACGGTACAATCAAGAAGTTGCAACGCAGAAGGAACAGGTGCGCCAGCAATTTCAAAATACGGACGCATGGATGAAAGCGCCGAACGGACAGCAAACAAGACTTGACGAAGATTCTTGGCTTTCGGTACGAACGCCCGCTTTCAAGGCGTGGTTTGGCGATTGGGAAAACGATGCTGCCAACGCTTCAAAAGTCGTGGACGAGAACGGCGAGCCGCTTGTGGTGTATCACGGAACTGACGAAACTTTTGATACATTTATGCGCGTCCCGCCAAAACACGGCCTTGAACTTGGGGACGGTTTTTATTTTACTCCTGACAGAGACTTGGCAAATAGTTATGGTGGCAATACGCTTGCTGTTTTTTTGAATATTAAAAACCCGTTTTACAAAGGCGCGGTTTCTACCCAAAGCACAACATTCCCGAAAGAATCACGCGAAGAAGCGTTAGCATTTTTTGACAAAAAACAAGATGATTGGGAAAAGAACGCAAATGGGTACGCGCGATTTGAGCCAACGGTGGATTTAGACGTAAACGGGAATTATGTTGTAACTTATGCTACGAGTTATCAGGCGGAAGCGTCTGACGAAAACGACGGCATTATTACTAAAAGCCAAATAGTTGTTTTTGATTCTAACCAGATTAAATCCGCGACGGACAACAGCGGCGCTTTCGATATTAACGACCCGAACATTTATCATCAGTTTGCGGGGAAGAATGCTGAAACGGCTGACACGTTAAAGCTGAACGAAGCGCAACGAATGGAAGCAGAAGGCGCGACGGCGGAGGACATTTACAAAGCGACGGGATGGTTTAAGGGGAAAGATAACGAATGGCGTTTTGAAATCCCAGACAATCTAAACGATGTAAACTTTGACACATTAAAGCGAGTCGAAGAAGTTTTGCTTGCCCGCGTTTATTACAACGAGGCGCTTTTTGATGCATACCCGTTTTTACGGCAAGTCAAGATTGGCCTTGTCGATATGAAAGGCGAAACGCGAGGCAAGGCGTATGGCAATTCTAAGATTGAACTAAATAAAAATTATATTGACGAACAACGTATGAAATCTACGTTGATTCACGAAATCCAGCATCTTATACAAAATGAAGAAGGGTTTGCAACAGGCGGCAACTTGGAAAGCGCAAAGGGACTGACGGCTGACGCAACTAGGTTGGCTATTAACAAAATGCAAGCGATGCCAAAGGGCGAAAAGTATCTCGCCCTTTTGAGTGAGCTTGAAATAGCTAGGGAAAACGCATATTCCAAAAACGCTACCCAAAAAGACGAGAAACGCCTTGAAAAAGCGCAGCATGAGGTTGATGTATTTGAGTTCGGCCTTTCTGTGGACGAATTGATTGCGCTGCAGGATGCTTATTTGGAAGTCGTTTCTTTGTCAAAAGATTACAAGGAAGGCGAAAAGTTTGATCTGTATTGGCGTCTTGGTGGAGAACAGGAGGCAAGAGATGCGGCAAGCAGAGCCGAGCTTCGGAAGAAACTGCAAGACACCATTGAAGCGCGTGAAGATTGGGAGTCGATTTTAGAGGACGCGCGAAAAAACAATAATACACAGGCTGAAAAAGATGCAATAGAAGGTCTAAAAAAAGCAAGGTTTGTAGAACGGTTGACGCAGGAACAACTAAAACGTCTCCCGCAACCGCACAAAGCAAACGCAATTATTGTCTTTGATGGTAAACAAATGCCGTATATTCCTCCGACGCAAACCCCCGAAGCCGCCCTTGAATCGTTCCTGCAATCGGCGTGGCACGGTTCCCCGCATAGGTTCACCAAGTTTGACCTTGGCGCAATCGGTACGGGCGAAGGGGCGCAGGTGCATGGTTGGGGGCTGTACTTCGCGCAGGACAGGAAAATTGCTGAACAGTATAAAGAATCGTTAGACAGGGGCGCAAGTATTACTATTGAAGGGAACGAATACCGTAGAAACAATCAATATAATTGGGAAAACAAAGATACAGGCTATGTTGTCCCAAACACAAGTGTTTTTGAGCTTGCATTAACAAGTTTTTCTCAGGCGAATGGTGACGTTGATAAAGCAATAAATAGCTTGCAAAAAGATGTTGTGCTTTCTCAAAAAAGCAACGAAGAAGAATGGTGGATAACAAACTTACAAAATGCTATTAAGTTTTTGCAACGGCATGGGGCAACATGGAAACTAGATAATCAAACGTCACAGTTATACCAAGTGGAAATCCCCGACAACGACGTTTTGCTTGACGAGCAAAAGACGCTTGCAGAGCAGCCCGAAAAGATACAGAAAGCGGCAAGGGAAATAATTGCAGACAGGCTAGGCAATAAAGACGGCGTGCTTAGTTATGTAGAAAGCAAGCACGGCAAAGAGTTAGCCGACAAGATTAGAGAGCATTTTTCCGACGGGAAATCTTTAGATTACAAGGAGCCTATATACAAAGACGGCAAAACGGCAGAAGAACACGCAAAAGACTATTATGACGAAAACGGCGAGTTTGACCCGTTAAAGGCGCTTTTGTCGGAAGAACCCGTTGAATCTGGGGAAAGTTTACGGGAAGAAATTGAAAGGCTTCCTGACGGCGAGTATATCTTGGCGAGAATCAAGCTAAATGATATTGCGTCGCAAAGCCCCCTTAAATACAACGAGTTTTGGGTGGAACGCGCCTTTAATACCACAGGGCTTGGCTTCTACAAATCGTTAAGCTCTTTCTTGGGGAGTGACCGTTCTGCTTCTGAACTTCTCAACAAATACGGCATTGAGGGCATAACCTACGAGGGCGGGCGCGACGGGCGTTGTTATGTTGTGTTCGATGATGCGGCAATCAAGATCATCGACACATACAACAAGCAAGTGAACGAGGGCGGCGCACTTGTCAACAAGGGCGAGTATAGCCCAAGTACCAACGTCATAACGCTTTTCAAGGGTGCAGACGCTTCAACGGTCATACATGAAACTTGGCATTTCTTCGTCGAGCAGATGTGGAACAGCTTGCAGGACGGCACGGCCTCCAAGCAGACGCAGAAAGACTTTGACGCGCTTTTGAAGTATGCGGGAATGACGCGGGAGGAATGGGCGAACGCAGACACGAACGGACGCCGCGCCGCGCATGAAAAGCTGGCGGAAGCGGGCGAAACGTACATCATGGAAGGGCGCGCCCCGTCTTACGATCTGCGTCGCGTGTTTAAGAACTTCGCAAAGTGGTTGAAAAACGTATATCGCGTCATTAGCCGTAGCGAAAACGCCGCAGAACTGACGGATGAAGTACGCGAAGTCTTTGACCGTATGCTTGCAGTTGAGGACGATATAGCACGCATGGAGCGCGTCAACGGTTACTTTGCCAAGTTGCCGGACGTTATCACGGACAACATGAGCGACGAAACGCGCATGAAGGTTGAGGACTTTATCGAAAAGGCGCGGGATAAGGCCGTAGGAATATTGACGCGCAGGGCATTGACGAACTACACAAAAAAACGGCGCGAGGAAGTCCAGAAATTCAAGGACGAAATCAGGCCAAGCGTCGAAGCGGAAGTAAACAATATGCCCGTTTATGCTTGCGGGTACACAAAGAAAGACGTTGAAAAGTATAACAAGCTGAAAGAACAGCAGGCAGGAATCGGCGTATGGGCTGCCGAGGATTTCATTGAACGCGCTTTCCCCGCCGAAGGGCCGTATGGTGACGAACTAAAGAACGAACTTGCACTAACGGCGATGTTCAGAAGTCATGATAATTGGGGCAAGGGACTTCGCGAATTACGCGCAGAATACGAGGCGCAGGCGCAGGAAATCCTGAAACCCGCCCTTGATGTGCTTGAAAGCGGCATGGGGCAGGGCGTCGATATTATCAAAGACGAGGAAACAGGCCGCTATATTCGCGCGTCCAGAAATGCACAATGGTATCGTGATTTTTACAAAGAACACAAGCGCAAGCCGAACAAGGGCGAACTCCGTGAAATGGCGCGTCTTCTTATTGCGGGTGACGTAAACGCGCCGCAGGTGGAAGGTTGGACGCCCTCGACGGAAGAAGAAGCGCAGGCCATGCAAGCGGAAAGCGAACGGCTTGCCGAGATCGAACGACATATAGCGGCGGCAGACGCAATCAAGGACAAACTTGTTGAAATTGAAAAAAACTACAAAGCGACAAACGGCGGCGATATGTTCTTGCTTGAAGCGGAAGTAACGGCGGAACAATACGGCTATTCCAGCGCCGACGAAATGATGAAAGATATTGAGGCTTCCCCGACAAAGGAAGGAGCTATCAGGCAACGTGTCAATGAGCGCGTGCAAGAACTCTCGCCGGAGAATGAACGGGCGTATTATGAAAACGCCGTCCGTGAATCTCTTTACAACGAAGACGAGGCGCTTTTGATTGGCGTAGAGCAGCAGCTTATTGAAGAATACGCCGCAAAAGAACGCGCAAAGCAGACGGAGAAAGACGCAAAGCAAACGGCACGGGCCATTGAAAAGCAACGCGAGGACGAAGTAAAAGCCGCAGTTGCGGAAGGCAAAAAGCTGTATGCAAAAAATATGGCGGAGATTGCGGCGGCAAAACGTCAGCAGGCCAAGAACGCGGCAAAAGAAGATTTGGCAAAGATGAACGTCAAGGATGCCACGCGCACAAGCAAATTTATCACGGCAGAGCGCAAGGCCGCTATCAAGTCTGCACAGCTTCTTTTGAAGAAAGACTATGCGGGCGCGTTGGCGCAAAAGAATCTTCAAGCGTATTGGCACGCTATGGCGGCAGAGAGTATCAAGGTTGCACGGCGCAAAGCGCAGTATGACAAATTCCTGAAAACACAGCAGAAAGCCAAGCCGGAAGCGTGGCTGAACGAAACGCATTTTGCGGCGGTTAGCAGTCTCTTTGTCCGTATGGGAATTGCGCGGCCTATTCACAGGCAGGCCGTCGAACAGTCGGAACTTCGTTCTCTTGCAGACTATGCGGAATTGATGAAGCAGCAGTTTGATTGCGTAGATATTGCCGAGTGGATTCTTGACAGTACCGTTGACATAAGCGACATAAACGCGCTGACGTTGGAAGAATATGAGGACGTTATCAACGCTATCAAGAACATCAGGGCAATCGTAAAGGCACAGAAGGGCGTAAACACATTTAACCGTAATGAAACATGGGAAAACACAAAAGCGTTGATGATAGATAAACTATCTGCGCTGCGTACAATCTGGACGCCAAACCCGAACAAGCCAACACGGGCGACGGCGATGGAACGATGGACTGCTTCGATGGAAACGCTTGACACGTTCCTTGAATTTCTCGACGATGCAACCTACGGCTTTTTCTCGAAAACGTGGGGCAATTTAATCAAGCAATCGGCAGATCATGAGTTTAATTGTTTGGAAGCGTACAACAAAGCAGACGCAGACGCGATCAAGAAATGGCTCCCTGATAAGGCGGCAGAAGCGGCGGCGGCGGAAGAAGTTTATTATGATGAACTTGGAACGTCGGCAACGAAGCACACGCTTGTCAAGATGTTGATAAACCTTGGCAACAAAGAAAACTCGCAACGCCTTTGCGAAACGGTTCCCGTTGGTTTTGAAAGCAGCCGCCTTTGGATAATGCCTGACGATACAATGGGCGTCAGCCGCGAAGAAGCCGCAAGTGCGACGAGGAAAAACTTGGTTGATTTTCTTGGGCGCGTTCTGACAAGGGAAGATGTGGAATACGCACAGCGTAAAATCAATGCGGCGGAAATGTTCTGGGGCGAAAAGAACGAACTTGAAAAGCGCACAAAAGGCTTTTCGCTGAAAAAGGTTGAAGCAACGCCTGTTGTATTGACTATCAACGGCGAGCAGGTTGTTTTGCAGGGAGGCTATTTCCCGTTGATGCGAAACGGCGAAACGGGTTCTCATGCAGCATCGGCGGAAGTGCAGGACGACGACCCGCTACAAGGCAAACGTATTCGCACATATCACACTAACACAAGCGCGACAAAGGCAAGGACACGGGCGCGTTATCCTGTCAATCTTTTCCCCGGCGCAGAAACACAATGGATTTACGAATCTATACATGATTTGTGCTGGCGTGAGACAATGAGCGATTTCCGGCGCGTGTTGAACGATCAGGAACTTTTCGGCCTGCTGAAAAGCAAGATTGGTGCAGCGCGAATGAATGTTTTCAAGGAAATGCTTGAAGTTTCTGCTGACCCTAAAAACAGCAAATCTTGGAGCGAAGGCGAGAAGATGCTTGGCGACGGCGCGTCATGGTTGCGTCAAAGAACGTCGCACGCGCTTATCATGATGAATCTCAAAGTCATTATGCAGAACTACGCAAACGCTTTCTTGTACGGAAACGCAGTTGAAGGGTACACGCTTGGCGATAGTCTAAAGGCGCTTGGGACGTATATGTTGAAGTATCATGCGCCCGGAAGCCACAAGGAAATGGTTGATTTTGTTACGTCAAAGTCAGCGTTTATGCGCGAAAGAAGTCAAATTCCAGATATTACTGTTCGCGATATTATTGACGAAAAGAAAGAATTTGTATGGGAAAAGGCTTCCCGCGAGATTGGTATTCAGCTTATGGCGTTTACGGATAACGCAACGGCGATGCCTAACTGGATTCAAGCGTACAACAAAAAGATAAACGAGGGGGTGTCAGAACAGGAAGCGATTGATTATGCTGATACGATTGTACGGCGCGTTCTTGGTTCTTCGCGAATTACGGACGTTGCTTCTATGCAGCGCGGCGGGCCTTTGCATAAACTCTTGACAATGTTCCAGAGTTTCTTTAATGCGAGGTTTAATGAGTTTTTACGCATGGAGCGATACGCCACAAAACAATGGACGATGGGCGAAAAGCAGGAAGCGTTTGCGACGGCGTTTTCCTATGTTGTTAGCAAGTGGCTAGGACAAACAATGCTTGCGATGGCGCTTGCCTTGCAAAATCCTTTCGGCGTGGATGACAAAGACAAATACCCGGAATTGCTGAAAGAATTGAAAGGCTACACATTCTCCATGATGGGGCCTTATGGACAACTTGCAGGGTATGTTGTCGGCATGTTTGCCGGAATGAATGAATTTGATTACCGTATGTCGGCAATCGAATCCACCGTTAATAAAATGGGCCGAGCAGGCAAAACGCTATGGAGTAAAAATGCAACCAAGCAAAACAAGGCAGAGCAAGTTATTGACACGATCACTTTGCTTGGCGGCGTCCCGGCACAATTCAACCGTATCTTCTGGAATCTTTTTGATGCAGCATTTAATAATATGTCGCTTGAAATTGGCGATATTATGCGGCGCAGGCCAAAGAAAGAACGTAAGAACAAGAAAAGAAAGGATTGATGCACATGGCACTCTCAAACACCGTAGTCAAGAACGTCTATACGGGAAACGGCAGTACGACCGTTTTCCCGTACACGTTCGCCCTCGATGCCAGCGACGGCGATAATGTGGGCGTATATGTGACGGACGGTGAAGGCGTATCGCAAAGGATTCCGGCGACGGGGTACACGATAGACACGGGCGCGCAGACGGTGACGTACCCCAAGACGGGCGACCCGCTGCCCGCAGGCCGGAAGATTACCATTTGCCGCGAGATTCCCGATAAGCAGGAATTAAACTTGGAAAACCTCGGCCCTTTCTATGCGGAAAGTATTGAGGGTACGCTTGACCGCATTGTGATGATGATACAGCAGCTTGACGAAAAGATAAGCCGCGCAACGCTGGCAGATATTTCGGAGTGATACGATGGATAAAAAATGCAGGATAGCGCGGCTTGCGCTTAGAACCGCTACCCGCACGGAGTATGAGGCAATTATTCACGAAGCAAAAGTGACCCCGCTTCAAGAAGAACTTTTGCGCCGACATATTTTAGACGACGAAACGATTGCTAAAATAGCCATCGAAAAACACTCTAGCGAGCAACGAATCAAGCGGCAGTTGCATAAAGCATACGTCGCTGTGTCTCTTTTATTGCCTCTTTATTAAACTCTTGAAAGCGCAAAGGAGATTATAATGTTTATAGAGTATAACCCGAATCCTGAACAGGCCATTGTCGGGGATTGCGTTGTGCGGGCGATAGCAAAACTCATGCAGATTGACTGGGAGAGCGCCTATGTTGGCGTTGTCTCACAAGGCTTCCTTATGCGGGATATGCCAAGCAGTAATGCCGTATGGGGTGCCTACCTGAAAAAGAACGGCTACAAACGGCACACGCTCCCCGATACTTGCCCTGATTGTTACACGGTCGAAGATTTTTGCCGTGATTATCCGAAGGGCAGATACCTCCTTTGCACAGGAACCCACGTCGTTACCGTCGTTGACGGAAACTATTATGACACATGGGACAGCGGCAACGAAACGCCGCTGTACTATTGGACAAAGGAGGATTGACAATGGCGAACTTCAATATGTTTATGCCACAGCAACCGACGCAGAATCAGATCATGCTTGTACCCGTTCAGGGCGAGGGCGGGGCGCAGATGTACCCCGTGGCGGCTGGCAGTACGGTTGCCTTGATAGATTTTGACGCTGGCACGTTTTGGTTGAAAACGACCGCGCCGAACGGCTGGCCTCAACAGATGCGAAAGTTTGATTTCAAAGAGATTGTGCAGGCCGCGCCCACAAACGAAAACGCGGTAACGCGCGAGGAATTTGCTTCCCTCCAAGAGAAGATGCAGAAAATCCTTGATGCGCTTGGGGAGGGAAAAGACAAATGAACAATCCTTTCGGCATGATGCAACAGTTTCGGACGTTTGTTGATAACTTCCAAAAGATGCAGAAAGACCCGCGCCAAACGGTGCAGGAGCTTCTTAATTCCGGGCAAATGTCGCAGGCGCAATTCAACGAATTAAGTCAGCGGGCAAACATGATTCTTGGTAAAAGCCCCTTCGGGGGTAATAAATAAAAGGAGTGATTCCCATGAGTTTTTCGGAGGGCGGCATGAGTGCCGCCGATGTTGCCGCCGTGATGAACGGCAGAGGCAACGGCTTCGGGTGGGGCGACGGTGGCGCATGGTGGCTGCTTGTCCTGTTCCTGTTTGCGTTCGGTAATGGCGGTTGGGGCGGCTATGGCAACAACGGCATGGGCGCAGAAATGCAGCGCGGTTTTGACCAGCAGGCCACGCAGGGCGCGATTGCTTCCTTGCAAGCACAGGTTGGCAACGGCTTTGCAGACGCGGCGGTTGCGCGTTGCAACGCACAGACCAGCCTTTTGCAAGCCATGAACGCTAATCAGAACGCGACGAATCAGGGCATGAACGCGCTGGCTATGTCGCTTCAACAGTGCTGCTGTGAGAATCGGGCGGGTATTGCCGATTTGAAGTACACGGTGGCTACGGAAAACTGCGCTGACCGTCAGGCAATCAGCGACGGCCTCCGTGATCTCATGGCGCAGAATACCGCAAACACGCAGGCTATCATCAACAGCCAGCAGCAGGGATTCCAAGGCTTGCAGGATAAACTTTGCCAGCTTGAACTTGACAGCTACAAGCAGAAGGCTATTGACCAAGCGGCGGAGATTGCGGCCCTCAAGGGTCAGGTTTCGCAGACGGCGCAGACGGCGGCTATTATTGCCAACAACGAAGCGCAGACGGCGAATCTGCTTGCACGTCTGAATCCGAATCCCGTTCCGGCCTACATGGTACAAAATCCGAATTGTTGCACGGCGTACAACGGCTGCGGTTGCGCGTAAGGGGGCGGTCTAAATGGCGGAGTGGACATCAAACGCCGTTCAGACGGTTAATCCCGGCGAGGCTATCATTTTTACCGACAATCCCGTACCGTGCAGGCGCGGTTTTGTAACAGAGAGGGACGGCACAGGACTTTTTAACTTGCAGGGTTACACGCCATATCGCCGCACTTGCCCGTGTCAGGGTATTCCCTCGGCGGTGTATCAGGTGGACTTCGGCGCAAACATCGCGATTCCTACGGGCGAGACGGTTGGCCCGATTTCGGTCGCGATCACTCTTGGCGGAGCGACGATTCCGGCTAGTACCATGACGGTAACACCTGCGGCAGTTGAAGAATACTTTAACGTGTCGTGCGCTATCAATGCGCTTGTGCAAAAAGGTTGTTGCGAGCCGTTGACGATTCGTAACACTAGCGCAGTCCCGATTCTTGTGCAGAACGCTAATGTTATCTTTGCTAGGCCCGACCTAGCGATTACGCGGTAAAGGGGTGAGGCCAATGGACAAGGTAATGGATAAAATCTGCGAAATGTTTTACGACGTTCTTTGCGAGTATGCAGAACGCGACGGGTTTAAATCCGAAGCTGACGTGCAGACGGCAAAGGCGGCGGTGTCCGGCATCTTTAAGATAAAGACGCTGGAAACGATGGAACGCTACGAGGGCAACAGCTTCCGAGGCCGTTCTTATGACGGCATGGGGCGCTCTTACGACGGTTATAGCAATCGCAGTTCCTATGACGAGGGCAATAGCTATCGGCGCGGGCGCGGCATGGACGGACGCTTTGTCAGCAGGGACAGCATCAAGGACAAAATCGCGCAGATGATGGACGAAGCGCAGAGCGAGCAGGAGAAGAACGCGCTGCGTATGGTGCTTGACAAGATGCACTAAACAAACAAACGAGGCGGGGAGGTTTTGGCTTCCCCGCCTTTATTATTTGTATAGAAAGGAAGTTGACAATGAGAACACAGCTTACGGCGGAATTTGCAGCCCTTGCCGATACGGAAGGGACGTTTCAGAACACGTCTCGCCATGCGGTTATTGAGATCGCAACAAGCACGACGAAGAACACGGGCATTGTGTTGAGGGCAGGAGAGACGCGAAGCATTAAATCCGACGACACGCTTTATGCGCGCGTCGCGGAAGTTTCGGATAACACGGAAACGGTATATTTGGCGCACGAGCCTTTTAAGGGAACGGGGGAAGGGGGTGATAGCAGAGATTCGCGCAAGCCTTCTACGGCCTACGCCGTGGGTGCGTTAGTTGATGGGGCTGGCCTTGAACCGGGTCTTGCCTTGCGTTGCACAACGGCAGGTACGACAGCGGCGGCGGCGCTTGACTGTTCTGGGTATGAACTTGGCGACACGATAACCGACGGCACGGCGGAATGGCTTGTCACGGAATACGTCACGCTGGACGAGGCTGGAGGCATAAGCCCGCGAGTTACGGGCAGCGTTGACCTCGGCAGCGCAAGCAAAAAATGGGGAAGCTGTATCTTTCTGATGATGGACTTGCCAAATTGCAAAACGATTTCTCCAGCGATGCGGCGGCGCATAACAGTATCTTTCGAGGGAAAGAGCTTTCGCACACATGGGCGGAACTACAGGCCAAGGCGCAGGCGCATGACTATTCTGGCCTCTACATCGGAGATTATAAAACGATTACGCTGACAGGCGGAGAACAGGTTGTCATGGAACTTGCTGGCATTTCTATGTATAGCAAAGCGGGTTCCACAGAAATAGGGCCGCATCTGGATTTTATTTCGAGAGATTGTCTGACGGCAACGTATAAATTTAATGATACGAATACAAACAATGGCACAGCATCGGAAAAGTCGCCTTGGCGTGCGTCCGCTTTATTTGCATCGTTAAATGACGCATCAACGGGCGTTGTGACAAAACTGCCGTCTGATTTGTCTCCTTATATATTGGAAAAAAAGGCGTTGCTTGAAGAGAGATATTCGAGCGGCGGGCCTGTCGGAGATGATACGGATTGGTCAAACGGTAGTCTAGGAAAACTGTGGACATTGACAGAAATCGAGGTTTTTGGAACAGCGTCGTGGAGTGAGATCGGGTTCGGGACTGGTTGCGGTGGGGCAAATTGCCAGTATCCTATTTTTAGGCTGGCTCCTAGTCACATTGTAAAAGGCGCAGGAAACGGCGGACCTCGAACGGCATGGTGGGAATCATCTGCTAGGCGTGGACTGTCAACAACCACCTGCTATGTCAATTATGAAGGCTCTGCAAGCCGTTATAATTCCACGCAGGCGATGGGCGTTCCACTTTGTTTTCGTATCGGGTAAGGAGGGTTTGACAATGGACGAAAAACTTACATACGAGCAGGAGGTCGCGCTCGTAATTGACGCGCAATATTCTATCGACGCGCAGATTGCGCTCTTGCGTCAGAAGGACACGAAGCCCGACGAGTGGGCGGAGTTTAATGCTTTTTGTGAAGAAGTTAAGCGTAAAGTCAAAGAAAGCCGTGGGGACAAATGATTCCCCGTGACAAAATCCTGCATTTCGCCTGCTCGTTTGCAATCGAGCTTGTCTTGGCGGCTGTACTTCCGTCGTGGTTGCCGTGGACGCGTGCGGCGTTGAACGTCGTACTAATCGGCGGCGGGAAAGAGGCTTATGATTCGCGGCACCCGGACAAGCATGACGCTGACTGGTGGGACTTGCTGGCTGATGCGGTGGGCGCGATTATAGGCGAAACAATCATTTTTTTCTTGGGGGCGTGATAAATGGGCGTTTCAGAGTTGTTTCAGAGCGCGCAACAATCAACGCATAATCTAGGGCAGCATTGGGCAATCAAGGGCGTGTGCGCTGCGGTAATCGGCGCTGCGTTTTCCATGCACGCACAGCTTTTGCTTGCCTTTGTTGGCCTTGTGTTTTTGGACTTGGCAACAAAGTGGGTGGCTTTATCTTACTCTCACTTGGCGAAGCGCAGAAAAAAGAATCTGCCTACTTTGTGGCAGGCCGTAAAAAACATTCCGGCAGCGCGAAAGGCTGGCTACATTAAGTCAACCGTCATGAAAGACAGGTTCCTTGGCAAAATCCTTGTCTATCTGTTTATCGTGCTGGCTGGCGGGCTAGTCGATACCATGATGTCGTCAATGAAGAATCCGACATGGGCGGTAGTGCTTTGCGTCGGCTATCTTTCCGCAACGGAAATGATCTCGATACTAGAAAACTTGCAGGACGCAGGCGTGGAAGAAGCCGCGAAGCTGCACGAACTCGTCGAGAACAGAAAGAATCTTATTAAATAAGGAGGGAAAGTTATGGCAAAAATCTTTATTAACCCCGGTCATGACCCTGAAACGCTTGCGGGTACGTCTGATTACGATTGTGGCGCTACAAATAAACGCCTCGGCCTGTATGAAAACCGTATCGCGGCGGCTGTCGGTGAACTTGTCGCGGAGTACCTTGATGCGGCTGGCTGCGAAGTGCGCGTCTTGCAAGACGAGTGGCCCTCGGAGATTGCGCGGAAGGCAAACGCATGGGGCGCTGACTACTTTGTGTCGATTCATTGTAACGCTTTTAATGAATCTGCGCGCGGCACAGAGACGCATACTTATCCGGGCGATACGGAAGGGTACAAGCTGGCAGAGTGCATAAACAATCAGATTGTGTCCTCCCTGCCTGTTAAAGATCGCGGCGTTAAGGAAAGCGGGTTTACGGTTCTTAGCAAGTCCGAAATGCCTGCCGTGCTTGTCGAAATGGCGTTCATTGACGAAGACCGCGACGGGCTTTTGCTTCGAGACAATCAAGATGACTTTGCCCGTGCTATCGCGCGAGGCGTAACGGACTTTTTGTCGGGGGTGTAAACATGATTGTTAAAGCAAATACTCCTTTGAGTGACAGCGAGAAGCGGAACGTCCAGCGGATAGCGACGGAGGCTAATTGCATCAACGAGGCCATGAGCCGCACATTTGGGGACGGGTTTTCGCATTACGATGAAAGCACCGACACGGCATATTTCGGCTTGCATCCGCCCTATGAGTACACATACGAAATACCGCCGAAGGCGTAAAGGAGGCGGGATAATGTGGACAAAGGCAAGGCTATATACTATGGTTCTATTGTCGGCGGCGTTTTGCTTATTTTTGCCTTGTGTTGGTTCCTGTGCGGAGGTTGCGGGGCCGACGTACACAATAACGGCGGCGGAGCTGGAGATGCTGGAACAGCACTTGAGCGCGTTGGAAATGAACAACAGCACATTGAAAACAATCTTGAGCGAATCGGGCGAGGAATTGACAGCGGCATTGAACGCGCTGACGCAATCGCAAGCGGAATTGACGAAGCTGAAAGCCGAGTTGCAAACGTGCAAGAACGAAGCGGAGAGTGCGCGGCTGTCCTTGCAGATAGCGAATCGAGACTTGCAGATTGCAAGCGAATCCTTGAAAGCGTCCGAGGCCGAGCATCGGGAACGTGAGAATCAGCTAGAGAGGCAACGGCTGCTTTGGCAAATTCTCACGGTGATTATCGGCGGCGTTGCGGTTGCAAAATAGGATAAAGGTATGTATAATGAACGGGCAGGGGAAATCCTGCCCGTTTTTGTCTTTGGGGGTGATGTGCTTTAATTTGCAAATACCCGATGGCTTTTGTAAATTAAAGATGCCCTTAGTCAAAAAAATATAACGCGCAAGTCCAGCGGCATATCGCGCGGAGTTGGCGCGGCTGTCTTAAATTCAATACGTTGAATTAGTCCTTGCCAGAAGGCACGGCGTTCTTCTCTGTCCCACGTCTCATAAATGGACGGGAACTGATCGCCGCGAAGAATGGCAGGGATTTTTATTTTGTGCGGGATGGTTTCTGCCAGCAAAATCCTCTCTTGTTTTTTAAGGGCCTCATAGCGGGCCTTGTACGCCTCTTTTTCGATGTTCCCCATGACATATATCTCGTTCAACCTTTCGAGGCTTCTAGCCACCTTAGAAAGCGTTTGAGAGGCATTTACTGTTTTTCGCTTTGTTGACGCGGTTTCCCGCACGGTATCAGCTATCAAGGCCGCGACGTTATTGACTAAGAACGATTCGACACGTTCTTCTCGGATGCTATATGTGTACGGGCAGGCGGTTCCTTTTCTCGTTGCGCGGTAGTGGTTCTCGCATTGATAGTACGTTACTTTTTGCTTTCCACTATATGAACGATGGACGGAAAGCCGCCGCCCGCAGACGGGGCAGATAATTAGGCCGGAGAACAGATAGACGCGAGAAGAATCCTTGCGGCGCGGATGGCGGGCAAGAACGCTTTGCACCTTGGCAAAGTCTTCCTCGGATATGATCGCAGGGGCAAGCGCCTCAACGCCCTGCATCGTCCCCGTGTAGGATTTATTTTTTAATATCCAAAGCAGCGTAGTATATTTTATTTCCTGCCCGTACCTATCATATACATCGTTCACAAGGGAATAGGCGGAACGCCCGCGCAAAGCCTCGGCGTATATATATCGTACGATTTCTGCTTCGTTTCGTTCGATTACAATACGCTTGTTTTCTATGCGATAACCAAAAGGAACGCGCCCGGTGATTATCTTTTTGTCGCGGCGCATACCCTGAAAGACGTACTTGATGCGATCGCTTGTCGTGTCTGCTTCGTTTTGCGCGATTGACAAACGGAGGTTCAGGAGTAGCCGCCCGCTTGTCGTCGAGGTATCATAGTCGGGTTCCTGCGTAAACTCTAGCGTTGTGCCGTGTGTGTCAAACGTGTCTTTCAGGCGGTAGAAGTCTCGGACGTTGCGCGTCAGTCTGTCGAGGGACTTTGAAATGATAACGTCCACAAGTCCAGCCTCAACGTCGCGGAGTAGTCGTTGCAGTTCGTGGCGGCGGTTGATTTTAGATCGTGCGCTTGCACCTTCGTCTGCGTACACGCCGACAATTTCATAGTCTTTTGCGCTTGCATAATTTTCCAAGTCGAGCCGCTGCTCTCCTAGTGAGTAACCGTGTCGAGACTGTTCTTGCGTCGAAACTCGTATATACAAAGCGGCGCGCTTGTGGTATAATTTACTTACGAACATTTTCTTAACCTCCTTTTGTTTGAGCGCCGGGTTTTGCCATCTTTTTCCCCGGCGCTTTTTTCATTTTGCTTCTTATGATATAATATAGACAGAGGATGCACGGAAAGGCGAGGTGGTGCTTATCGAGACTTAATCTTTGCCGTGTTCCTATGGTAGTGGTAGAGTACAATAAAATCTAGTGGCGTCTGGCGCGGTACGAGTGGAAGCGTACCGCGTCTTTTTTATGCCCAAAAGTTGTCGGGGCAGTTGTAGGAAGATAATTTGCAATAAACTTGCAATAAACTTGCAATTAGTTGCAAGTTGGTTGCAAGTTGTTGCATATCGCGCAACAGGTGGGGCGGAAGGCCGTCTTCGTCATGGCGTGTGGTTAATTTCGCGGAGGCGGCTTTCCACCTATGCGCCTTTGGCGGCGCGGCTTGCTGTCTGCGACAAATAGGTAAGATAGCTTATCGCTTCGGGCAGCTTGTCTTCCGGCATGGCTTCTGCGAGACGAAGTATCTCCTGCCGTTTTGGGCTTGCCTTTTTGTTGGTGGTGTAGATATTCAAGTTGGTTGAGTGCATCGTAACGGGAATCCCAAGCGCGTCCCCCAAGAGATAACCAACGGGGACGTCCAGTGCGGCGGCAAAAGCTGATAGTTTGCTTTGCGTTAAATCGTTTTCGCCGCTTTCAATCTTTGCGATAGTACTTGGTGATTTATAATGCAATTTCCTTGCAAGTTCAAGTTGGGACATGCCAGCAGATTCTCGCGCCATGCGAACGCGAACGCCTAAAGTATTGGTTGAATATTTCATTTTCTACACCTCCCTTTCAATTTAATTATAAGTCGGCTTGAAAAAAAATCAATATGGGAATGTAAATTTTTCTTGACTTGATTATTTTTCAATGTTATAATGATTAAAAATCACGGGAAGGGAGGGGATTGTGTGACCGATACAAAGGCACTTGAAGAAGCGGTAGCCGCCTCGGGTGTGATGAAAAAGCATATTTGCAAGCGCCTCGGACTTACGTTTCAGGGGCTTGCGGAGAAGATGAAAGGCAATTCGGAGTTTAAGGCTTCGGAGATTCTAGCCTTTCAAGAGGCTTTACATCTAACAAACGAAGAACGCGACCGCATTTTTTTTGCGCCTGATTGTGATTAAAAATCAAGTACGAAAGGACGGTGCGCATGAACGACTTACAGGTATTCAACAACGAGACTTTCGGTTCGGTTCGTGTCTTTGATAAGGACGGCGAGCCGTGGTTTGTCGGCAAGGACGTTGCAGAGATTCTTGGATATACAGACACAAGCCAAGCTATTAAAGCCCACGTTGACGATGACGACAAGCTGACCCGTCAATTTGACGTTTCAGGTCAAAGCAGAAATATGATAACAATAAATGAAAGCGGCGTTTACTCTCTTGTGTTCCAAAGCAAGATGCCAAAGGCGAAAGAGTTTAAGCGCTGGGTAACGGCGGAAGTGCTTCCCTCAATTCGTAAGCACGGCGGGTATCTTACTCCTGCTAAGATCGAGGAAGTCTTGTCGAATCCCGATACTGTTATACAGCTTGCGACACAGCTAAAGGAAGAACGGGCGAAGCGACAGGCGGCGGAAAGCGCGTTAGAGGAAGCAAAGCCAGCGCAGATATTTGCGGCGGCAGTAACGGCTTCTCCGAAGGCTATTTTGATTCGCGGTCTTGCAAACTTCTTGAAGCAGAACGGCATAGACATCGGGCAAAACAGACTGTTTACGTGGATGCGAGATAACGGGTTCCTTATAAAAAGCGGTTCTGAAAGAAATATGCCAACGCAAAGGTCTATGGAAATGGGGTTGTTCCAAGTAAAGGAGAGTGCCTTTCTTGGGCCGCATGGCGAAAACGTTTTGACGCGCACGGTCAAAGTGACAGGCAAGGGGCAGATTTACTTTGTCAATCGTTTTTTTCGGGACAGGAAGGGAACATAAAGAAAGGGAGGTTTTACATTTGGAGAAACCGCAGAACTTATCAAAAGCACAAAAGATGTGCGTAAACACAATGCAGGCCGTGGTTTTAGAGACGGCGGTGACGTGTATCCATAATATGCTTTACGTGTTTACAGCAGAAGAAGCGTATGAGATTTTGGACAATGTAAAAAAGCGTGTGAAGATGGAAGTGGAGACGTAAATCGAGAGAAAGGGGAGGTTAGAGAGTGAAGCTAGAGTTGGAGATTAGCGACGGCGAGATAAAAGAAATGCTAATGAAACGGCTTGCTTCGAAGATCATGAGTGACGCGCTTGACTATGATTCGCGGGTGTGCAGGCACCTGTTTCGTGAGGCGGCGCGAGAAGTCTTGTACGACAAGAAGGTAAAAGAGTGCATGATTGAAGATTCGGTTTCACGGGCGGCGGCGGAGTTGGCGAAGAAGGGCGCGAAGCTGCTTGTTTACCGTATGGAGGTTGCCGATAAGGGAGCCGATTAAGGGAGGCGGGAAAGATGGCGTTTCAAAACGCGACGGAGGCGACGATTGACGCGATTTTCCAGAAGATGTTGGAAATCGAGTTTCATCGTTTGAATGGGCGCTGGCCTTCGCCGGAGGAAAAGCGGGCGGTGCGGATTCGGGAAGCGAAGCGGAAAGGCAAGGCGGCGTGATGTACGACGTGGAAGATGAAATCAAAGAAGAAATCGACGCGCAGCTTGCAAAGGCGTTCTTCACAGTTTGCCTTCTCGGTTTCATGGGCGGCGTGCTTGCTGGCCTAGGCGCGGCGGTGTTGATTGCGGAAAGTCTCAAGTGAGGGGGGAGAGAAAATGATGACTTGTTCGAAAATGGAAGAAATAAAAACATTTCGAGATTTTATAAAGGAAGTAGAGAAAAAGGGGTTGCTTGACGCTTATTATTGCGGCTGTTCAATTCTTGTTTCGTATGACGAAAAAGGGAACGGTTCAAGCGAGGTTTTTAGTGTTTGCTTGTGTGACGAGGCGTTAAGTAAAGCGAAGGGGGCGAAACAATGACACAAGAAACGGTTGACAGGTGGGCGGCTTTCAAGGCGCGGCGGGCAGCACAGCGGTTGCGCGACGAGGAGATCAAGGAGATTCTTAAAGACTTTGCGGGGCTTGTAGGTATCGCGCTTTGCGGCGTTGCTTCTTGGTTTGCGCTCATGGTGTTTTATGCATAAGTGCGGGTGGTGCGGCGCAGAGTTTACGCCGATGGTGATGCAACAGCGGTATTGCAGTCCAGCTTGCAGGGACAAGGCGAAGAAGAAGGCGCGGCATGAAGCGTATTTGCGGGACAAAAAGGCAGGCCGGACGAGGAAGAAGAAGACGGACGGCAGCATCGGACGCATGATCACGTGCGAGTTCTGCGGCAAGCAGGTTGTCGCGTCTAACTCTAACTCCACGCGATTTTGCGATGCAAAATGCAGAGAAGCGTACCTTGCAAAGAAACGCGCGGAGGCGGAGGCTGCGCTGCTGGCGCATGAGGAAGCAAAGCGGCGCATGGACGCGAAGGAAAAGCTGGCGCAGAGGTTACACGTTAGCTACGGGATGCTTCAAGTGCTGGCATATCGTGAGGCGTGCGCGGCGGCGAGAAGGGAGGCGAAAGGGTGAATCATTATTTTGTTGCGTACCATGGTAGCACTACAAACGGGACGTGCGCGTTCGGACACACTCTTGTGGAAACGGACGCAGATATGTACACGGCGGCGGGGTTTGCGACGGTGCGAGAGTTTATCGAGCAACACAGCGAGTTTGACAGCATCGTGATTCTTAACTTTATTGAAATGGACGATTAAGGGAGGCGAGAAAATGCCAGACAAAGACTTGGAGAATCGCATGGTAATTGATTCGGAGTGGGTTTGGAAAAACTATCCCGATCTCGGTTATGGTAAAGAGTACGACGAGAGGGCCGAAGACGAGGCGGTTAATTGGTTTTACGGCGCAGAGGATTGAGGCATGGCGAAACTGTACGAGATTGACAAGGCAATCGAGGACTTGATTGACAAAGAGACTGGCGAGATAAAGGACGAAGCAACCTTTGAGGAATTAAAGATGGAAAAGGCCGAGAAGGTGCGGAATATTGCCCTCTTGGTAAAGAATCTGCGTTCCGACGCGGCGTCATACAAGGCCGAGGAAGACGCTTTCAAGGCAAGACGGCAGGCGGCAGAGGCAAAGGCCGATTGGTTGACGGGTTATCTTAAAAAGCATCTGAACGGCGAGGCCGTGAAAGATACGCAGTTTGAGATTACATGGAGGAAGTCAACGGCGACGGACGTTTTCGACGAATCAAAAATTCCCGTTGACTATAAAAAGTGGATTGCGCCAAAGGTTGACAAGGACGCAATCGGCAGGGCTTTGAAAGCAGGGCAGGACGTTCCCGGCGCAAGGCTGGTAGAACGGCAGAATATGAGTATCAAGTAAAAAGGGAGGAAATAAAGATGGCGCGTTATGAAGTTAAGGTTCAGGGTAAAGACAAGGGATTTTCGGGCGTTTTGACGGTAGCGGCGAAACATGCGGAGGCCGCAATTCATGAGGTTCGTTTCGGCGTGGCGCGTATGTATGACAAGGACGTTGCGATTGTCAGCGTTGAATTGATTGACGGCGAAGTTGAGTTTGACGAAGACGAGAATAAGGACGATATGATTGAGTTCTGATATAAGACTAGCGGCGCGGGGTAATGCCTCGCGCCAAAGGAGGTTTGAAGAATGAATCATAGCGAAAGCGTTGCGAAGATCGCTGCGGCGCTGGCTGCGTTTCAGGCCGAGGTAAAAGACCCGCGCAGAGACGGAAGCAATCCGCATTTCCGTAGTAAATATGTGCAGATTGACGGGCTTTTAGACGCGGTTCGTCCTGTACTGTCAAAGAACGGTTTATCTGTTGTTCAGTCCACAGGCGGCAACGGGCAGGATATTTCCGTTACGACGATGATTTTGCACAATAGCGGAGAATGGATTGAGACTGACGCGCTGGTGCTTCGAGCGCAAAAGGTTGACCCGCAGGGCGCGGGTAGTGCTGTCACTTATGGCAGACGTTACGGTTTGTCGGCGGCGCTTGGTGTTGCGTGGGACGACGACGATGACGGCAACGCGGCGAGTGCGCCGAGACAAGAGGTTGCGCCGAAGGACGACGCAAAGACGGCGGCGCTTCGGTATATCTTCGAGGAAGGCACGGCGAAGGGCGTGAAGGCGCAGGATTTCGCAGACATTATCAAACTGAAATACAAGAAGGTTTCGTCGAAGGCGTTGACAGAGGCCGAGATCGAGGACTTGGGTAAAAATTATATGAAGTATATGGAGGAAATACTATGAATAAGGTGATTCTTTGCGGTAGGTTGGTTCGTGACCCGGAGGCGAAGACGACGCAGACGGGCAAGACGGTTTGCAAGTTTACTTTGGCTGTTGACAGGGCGAAAAAGGACGCTGGCGCTGACTTCTTGCCGTGCGTCGCGTGGGATAAGACGGCGGAATTGATTGCGAAGTATTTTGCGAAGGGCCGGAAGCTGCTTTTGGAAGGCAGAATCCAGACGGGCAGCTACGAAAAGGACGGCAAGAAGGTTTATACCACGGACATTATGGTTGAGAAGATACATTTTGTCGAGAGCAAGCACAAGGAAGACGCGGAACAGGGCGGGTTGCCGTTTGTGGCGGTTGACAACGATCCTATTCCGTTTTGAGGGGGCGGCGTAAATGAAGGTTCATTTAGACTATAAATATATTTGTTGCGTTCTAGGGAGGAATGATGAATTTCCTTCCGGAGTTGGTTGTGAGCCGGAAATGTGCGGTTCAAAGGAGGATGTTATTTGTGACGAGGAATATACTCCTTTTACATGCAAATATCAAACGTATGAAACTTCGACAGTATTATTGGACGTTGAACGAGTGTTTATCAACCCGGATTATGTATGTGTAGGCAAAATAAAAATACCGTGGACTAGGGTTATTTATCTTTCCGTTGACGGAAAGCCTTTTATAGACTTTATTGAAACGGATAAGTAGGCGGTGGAGTGAGTGGATTTTATTCAACAGTCAAAAGCCTTTGACGAGATCAGCGTGGGAAACCTGACACCAAACGCGATAGCTATTTACTATCATTTGTTTCATGTAAATAACAGGACGGGTTGGAAGGAATGGTTTACGCAATCTGATTATTGGATAGGGCAAGCTGTGGGGATAAAGCGCAGGGAAACAATTCTCGCTGCGTTAAACCTACTCAAGCAAAAAGGGTGCATAGACTTTGAACGCGGCGCAAAGAG
>Ga0265298_10001444_pt1 | contig 35239 bp, 32 predicted proteins | sample AusTroGonzalo_MG_3_FD_193486 | JGI IMG/M metagenome (GOLD analysis project Ga0265298, IMG submission 193486) | Bovine rumen microbial communities from tropical cattle in Woodstock, Queensland, Australia - Gonzalo_01 | ecosystem: Host-associated > Mammals > Digestive system > Stomach > Rumen ...
TGGCAGACATGACAAACATCGTATTAGTTTCGGACATAAGCAGCTTCATCCATCAATGATTGGTATAGTGGATTTACTGTATTCACCGAAGGACGTAGGTCAGACAGGTATGATCTCTCCATGGGCAGATCTTTCAGGAATGAATGAAACAGATGTGAATAAATATCCAAACATTAAATATGATCTGTTTGAGTTTATCCAGAAAGAATTCCCTTCAGGTGTAATCTTCAATTGTAAGAATATTGAGGAGTATAATGCAATACTTGATAAGTTCGTTATGATGAACTATCAGAACTTCAACATTGAATACAAAATTCCTGAGGAGTTATTAGAAGAATGAAAAAGTCTATAGCAATTCAGCTATATAAGGGAATGGAAGTTAATAAGAATTTAGGAATGAAAATGAATGTGTATTATGAAGATTCAGTTGAACAGTTTCCTACTATAATTGAAAAGAATGATACATATTATATCAGACCTTCATTCTTATTAGTCATTTCCGAAGGTTATCAAAGACCGATGGTTACAATTGGAGCAACGTCATGGTTTCAATTTGTAGCTTTATATAATAAATCAATCAAACTCATACAGGATAACTTATATAACTTATTTCCGAATGTGGAAAAGATGTCTTGGGATGATATCGATACAAAAGAATTAGAACGTTTCCAGACTGAAAAGTGTATGTACATAAATGGATATTCCATCGTACCAATTGCATACCCAACAGATTTTCAGGAATATGTTCCAGGAATATTGATAACGGCCAAAGACAATAAGAGTGTAAGAATCCCGTTTGAGGATGCTATAATCATTGGAGATATTCTTGATAAAATGAATCCGATTCAGTTATCTATAGAATGTATCCAAATGATACTCGACAAACAGAAAGAATGAAATAACCACCCCTCTCGGGGTGGTTATTTTTTGTATTAATATCTTGATGTACCAAACCATCTGTTTGCTGTAGTTGTCCAGTCATTCATTATAGCATTACCAATGTTATAGAATGCATTGTTAACTGAAGATGCAGATAATGCTAACTTGGATACTAATCTCATAGCACCGTTAACTTTGTATTTATCACATCCACATGATTGAGCAATGTAGTCAAACATTGTGTTGTTATTACAGAAACGAGCTGGGTCATTCATTGGTGATGAAACTAAGACATGCTGTAAATCTTTAATAGTCATAGTAACATCAATTGAAGTTGGGAAACCATTTATAGACATCGATTTACCATCAGCATTCTTTGTTACAGATAAATTCTCAACCAGACCTAAACGTGTACCGAATATACCTGGGATAGATAACTGAACTAATGGAGGGAATGCATATGATGCCGCATTGTTCTTTGTCATCTGAGGTAATGCCATACACATTGCAAATGATAACGGAACCCATTCATCAATTAAGAATGAATAAGCATCTCCACCACGTGCAACGAATCTTGTCTTTATCTGGATTGATGAATGTGTTGTTGAGTCTGAATAAATATCTGGGTAAATTGTATGATCACCGATAAATGTTCTTGCCATACTACCTGCGATTGCAGCTGTAAACTTACCAGTTCCAAGTGTTAAGTTAGATATAACACTTTCAGCAACATTAATTGCATCACCTGCTAAATTTAATACAGCATCATCTAATCCATTTACAGATGAATTTGTGATGAATGCAATTTCTTTACCAACAGAACTTCCCTTATTAATGATTGATGAATAAATCTGTGATTGTCCAGAGTTATTGGTATATGATTCTGATATTCCAGTTGGTTCTATCATGAATGAAACATACTGAGATGTATCTCCTAAGATATTGTCTACACCTGTTACAGTACCAAGTCCTTTGTTTGCTGTAATGTATCTGTAGTTACTCCAGACATCTGTATCTTTCTTAACTGATGCATCCATACCAATTGGAAGATACATATCACCAATACGTACACATGCTTTCTGTAAACCAAGCATGACTACACCAGCGTTTATCATCATCTTAACATTGTTGATATAAGAATACCAGTCTGAGTCGAATGTATAGAATGGCTGATTAATCTTCATTGAAGTTAATAAACCTGCCATTGCAGCTCCAGCACCTTTACCAAATAATCCAGATAATGAATCTTCAATCTTAGATGTATCTCCTTCGAAATCAATTTCTGTTCTTGTGGTTACATTACCCTCATCATCAGTTTCTTCAATTTCTTTGTTAGAGAATGTCTTATTTTCTTCGATTGCTTTTTTGATTTTTTCTTCTGATATTTGATTGATGATATCTTGAGAGGTTGAACCTGTTACGACTTCATTTGAATTATCATAAATATTATACTTAGATAATGCCTTAGCATAGTTCAACGCTGTTCTTAAGAACTCTCCTAAAGTTGACATGCCTCCTGTAAATAAAGCACGACCAACAACGAAGTTTGCAACATGAGCATCTCTTAATATATCATTCAAATAGAAATCACCAACCGGACCAATGTTAGTACCATCAGAAGATATCAGTCTCATATCATTGAGATGGGTTAACTGAGGTGGTGCTCCAAATAATCGTGGAGAATAAGTATTTAACATTGGTGATGCTTGAACTGCACCATCTTGTGTTGATACTTGACCACCGATACTCGGTAAGTAAAAATCCATAATATCATTCCTTTCTTTATACTATAATAAAACTATTTTAACAGGAGGTCTTATAATGGATACTATTAAAGATGTCAAGTTACGTTGTTATCGTCATGACAGATACGCATATAAATACGATATAGATTGTATAAATCATTTTCTTCATCGAGGAGATATGATACCACGTTTATTCGATGATTGTATCATCACAGTCACATTTGAGAATTCTATAGATCCACTTGAATTATTGAATAGAAAACTGTTTGAAGATACTATGTTTATTCGTGGTGATATCAAATCAGATGAACATCATATTCACATATCATTATCCGAAGCAATACTCTATATCAACTCTGTAACTCCTCCTATACTTAAAGGATTGATTCCTGAGAGTATTACTTCTGTTGATGATGTTATTGAAGTATTGAAGACTTTCTTAATGGAAGAAATACCATTCTTAGAAACTCATATCGATACATTCAAACTTAAGATGAATATGAAAGACACATTACCAAACTTATGGGAAGAGACATATATTCAGAATAACATCAATAAACGTAGACTGGATTACTTACTTTGTCAGAGTCCATTTCGTGAAAGTTTGAATGTAATGTCTGTTGAATATTCGGATGTACCAATAAATGAAATCTGTTCTGATGATAAACCTGATTTACAATTCTCTATGATTGGAGTTTGTCTTATTCCGAAGGATGTTCCATTTCCTAAAGAGTTTTATAAACTTATGGAAGATATCACAGAATTTGGAAGAATACTCATGGTTGGTAAGAATGAATATGATACCCATATTGGCTTTGCGGTTATACTTGACAGAGTTCGTAAAGAACCACATCATACTCCGGTAATCCCTGCAATCATTAAGCGTTCCTATGAAAAATTATTAAAATGAATATTTATATAATATATAAGTATACGGGTGATCTGTATGCAAAAATATTATATAAAAGGAGTTTTTAAATTATGCAGTACAACGCTCAGGGAATGCCAGTAGCTCCAGTAGGAATGGGTTATGACAACAATTCATTCATCGTTCCTCCAGTAGCTCCGGTAGCTCCAACAAATCAGTTTTCGTCACCTTATGCTGCGATAATGCAGCCACAGCCTCAGCAGGCTACAGTTGTAATCTCTACAGAAGAAAGAGAAAAGAAACTGGTAAAGGATGTTGCAATCTGTGCGACTATCGCAGTTGGTGCTGGTGTTGCAATCGGTTATGCGATTTCTAAACACAGACATGGAAACACATATAACGGTTGTAACGGCAGTGAAGGAGAATATAATTCCTGTTTTTAAAAAACAGAGAGTTATATAATTTAAATGGATATGTACTTCGTATGTATCTATAATTCACTTTAATTGTATTAGGAGGAAACGAAAAATGGCAAACATGTCAGATGTATTCACAATGGGTCAGGAACTCTGTCGTCAGGGACAGCAGCTTAATGACGCATTCCAGAATGCTTATCAGGGCATTCAGAATGTTTCGAGAAGAAACATGAGAACTATGCAGCCTCAGCAGACTGTAACACAGTATCCAAATTATGCTCCAGAGAATATGCAGTTCACTGCACAGCCTCAGGTGATGGGACAGATGGGACAGGAGCAGATGCCACCTTCATTCATCCCAAAACCAGGCTTCTGGAATGAAAACTACGGGAGATGAAATCCATGCGATTATTAGAAGCAGCAAAGAAAGTCGTTCATCCAGACTTCGTTATCGGCGAAAAGGATAATATGGCTCTCTCAGAGAACACACAAATGAAGATTAATTCTCTAGTAAACAAATTAAAGAATAGAGATATGTCGAACTATGTATTACCATGGGTCGAAGATGAGGTTGACAGATTCCTTGCGACAGCTGATCCGGAATTTGAAATCTCTGCTAATATTCTTATTGAATTATTAGAGAAACTATGTTATGCAAAAGGCAAAGAAGTAACGGTAGAAGATAAGATAATAATTGGTTATCTCTCAATCTACTGTGCTATATAAATAAAACAAATCAGGAGGAATCAAACAATGGAAGAACTTAAAACATTAGGCAATGTATCCGCAGATAAGTGGTTACCATTCACATTCACAAGCTCACAGGTAACACAGCATCTCAGAGATCAGATCCTCGGTGTTAAGGGCGGCGTAAGCGCAGACTACACAAGATGGACAGGTATCTCAGAGAACGAATCTTATGTTCGTATGAGAGTTATGCTTGACCCAAGAGTTATCTGCAGAAGCACAAAGCCTGAAACTGATGGTGAAAGAATCATTCAGGAAGTATTCGGCGATCCTTCAATCAGAGAAGACGTTGTTGAAGCTCTGAAACCGTTTACATATCCAATGATAAACACAAACGATATTCAGAATCTCCAGAGACTCTACAAGCAGGGATTAGCAGGTCAGAGACTGCAGGAAGTTATGGCATTCAGAAAGCTCGTACCGTTAAGCAACAATATGTACGGCATCTATCTCAGACCAGAAACAATCATCGGTCACATTCTCTCAGATCCTGTAACAGGTAAGACACCTCTCTGGAAGATCGTATCTGTAGGCGGCATGACATCTGATACAATCGTATGGAGATGTATCGTAGCTAATGGCGAAGAGAGTGCACAGGTAATCGGCAGCACAGACGAATTCAACAAGCTCTTCAGAACCTGATACTGTTAACTCAAACTTATAACGATAATGAAAGGGGTGGCGACACCCCGATCATTATTTGTTAATTTTTTAGGTGGGATATCAATGAAATTCAATATAATTACAATAAATGAAATGATAGACTATATCAATTCATTTTTTAATGATTCAAGTAGGAAAGTTTTGTATGTTGGTGGGATGGTGGGAACCGACATATTCAAATACGTACTTGAGTCAGCTACGATAAGACATAACTATGATCATATCATGTTCATCGAAGGTTGTCAGGATTATATCGGCTTAAGTGCTTCAGACAATCCAAACTATATGTTTTATCCCGATTTATTGGAAGATGTAATTGAAGATCCATTCAACCAGCATGAATACAATCCATTCTTATGTAAGTGGGTAAATCCTAAACCTGAGTTTTGTTCCAAATTGAATGTGGAGAAATTCAGAAATATAAGTCTGATTATAATCAATAATGCACACCTCATTGATCCTTTATTCTTAAAGGACATAACAGATCACTTCAGAAGAAAGGTTGTTATAATCACCGACCCATTCGATGTCGGTGGTATTATTTATTCTGGATATCCTTGTATTACGGATTCATATGCTAAGTTACCAGTCATCCAAGCTATGGCAAGACATGTATATGGATTTGATTCATATTCTATCGATAAACACAAATCTTCATTAACTGAAATAAAGTTACAGAAAAGAAGTATCGGTAAGATAGACGATAAACAGTATGTTTCGAATGATATGGAATTAATAGAAGAAATCAGAAAGAAACAATACAAGAGTGGATTCAGAAAGAATCATAAGGTCATTGTAACCCCACCTTATAAACGTAGAGTATTCAGGGGATTCGCTTCACATAATAACAATGTCTTTTATAATAATACATTAATGACAATAGATGTGTCTCAAAAGAAACCATGGCAGGTTGTGAGAATGTATAACTCTAAGAACTATATTAAGTGTGAGCTTACATATGATCTTACCAAGAATGGATATGAGATACCTGTAACACCAGCCAATATAATTTCTTTAGATCAAATGATACATCATCGATTTAAGCATATCGTATTAGTATTAAATAAAGACATTCCGCTACAGACTGATTATTATTATTCTATACTTAAGAATACGAATAATCTCCAAGTGGTGATAAAATAAAAGGAAGGTTATTATGAGAATTTTTGGATTCGATATTGTTCGAGCCAAAGAGCTCGACATTCAACGAGCTAATGAGTATCGTGTCTTAATGAGAGATATTCGTAAAGCGTTAACAAACATGGATAATCATACCAATATAATTCGCACAAGTGCAAACAATCTAAACTTCGATTGTGATAGTGTGGAACAGTTGAAAGAGATTATCGAAACAAATGGGAAATATGCAGAATGTATCGGTAAAGGTCTTACAGACAATATGGATACATTATTAACATTATGCCAACTCATGAAAGCTTTATCAGATAATGCTGTGGTAACTCCACACGTTATCTTAGCTTCTACAAAAGTAATGGAATCTGTTCATATTAAGAATACGAATCTTATGAGTGCTATAAATGAATATGGTAATTCATCAATGCAGCTGTATGCATACACTGAAATGCCAGATCAAATGGTTCAAGCTGGAATGATACAGATGACTATGATGGGTTGTGCCAAATCATTAACCAGAGTCAAAGCCATGAGTGAGATTCTGAAACATGAAGTACATAAATTACATACAGCTTTCATAGAAGAAAATGTATGGTCTGCTAAGAGCCCACATGAAATTGTTAAGCATATGAAAGAAAAACAGAGAAAGCCATTACGTAAAAAGCTATATTCTGTTTCTATCTATAAAGAAGAGGGATTTCCTTGGGAACCTAAAAAGACACAAGAAAATGAGAAAGAAGGAAAAGAATCAAATGGCTAAGAATTATTCTCAGTATTCTATTGATAATGAAGTAAACATAATCCCTGAAGAAGATTTCAAATCATTAATCAGAGATACATTCAAAGTTATCACCCAGCATGTGGGTGGAACTGCAGGTCCTTATGGATCACAGGTTATGCTCAGTTCATCAGACGGACAGAGTACAACAACTAAGGATGGATTCAATTCATTTTCGGCTCTTTCGTTTATGAATCCATATAAGAAAATGGTTTATTTAGCCATTAAGAAAATATGTGAAAGAGTTAACAACTCCGTTGGTGATGGTACAACGAGTTGTATCTTACTCGGTGAGAATCTCTTTAATCAGCTGAATGATGTTATACAGACACCTGATGAAAAAAGAAGACTGTTAGAAACAATATCTGAAATTGAGTCTGAACTCATGAATGATATTGAAGGTAAACCATTATCAGATGAAACTCTGTTCAATCTGGTTAATATGACAGCTAACTATGATAAGAAACTCACTGAGAAAATCATCGAAGCTTTTGCTCCGGAATATGATATGTACGGTGTAGTATCCAAGATCAGAAACGTAATCCCAGAACAGATGAGAAATATGGATTCTGATGAAACTCAGATATCCTTACTCAAGATTCCTGGAGATTATCATGTAAGAGTCTTCATGGAACCTACAGATGCTTCAGAATTCGAATACGCAAGAGAAGTAAGAATAGTTGTGTATGATCATGCGATGACTGAGGAAGAATGGAACAAGCTTGAAAAGCCTGAAGGAAATGATCAGCTGATTATCTTAGCACGTGACTTTACTAAGGGAATGCTTGAACATGGTCTTGGAAAGTACATTCATTGTAGAGCAATCTATAGTATGTCAAACAACGTATTTCCATGTTGGGTTAAGGGAAGAAATGTTCAGGATGAGATAAAGGATCTTTGTACAGTAATCGGTTGTGACAGAAACTCACTCATCGCTCAGAAGGAAATCAAGTATACAGACTGTACTAAGGTAAAGATCGAAATCTTCAATAAGAACTGCATGTGTTTCTATGTTGATAAAACAGAAGAAACAATGAACCGTATCAATACTTATATTGATAATCTTAAAGAAGAAATGCTTTCTGATACTTCTAATTCTATAATTAAGAATTCTGATTATAAGGAAAGAATTGAAGCTTTACAAATGGAGAATCAGGATACTATTATAACATGCTCTGGTACATCTGCTATGGAAGTATCAATGATCATGGATAAGATCGTAGACTGTATTGCCATCGTTAAATCAGCATTCCAGTATGGTACTGTACCTAACCTGATTCATTATGGATTTACAAAGGTACTTGATATTGCAGAAGCTCACAGAGGAGAAGAGATGTACATAATCATCTGCAATGCAATTATGAAGTCTATTGAAAAGCTCTTTGAGTTTATCTATGTTTCTAAGTATGGTACTTATGAAAAGATGACAGAGAAGATCGATGATAAGATGGAAACTATGTGCAAACAGTTCTATACTTCTGAAGACAAATATTCATTCGATATTGTATCAGAAGAAATGATTGATTACACAAAGTATCCTACATCTGCACAGTATGACATCGAAGTTCTTGCAGCTGCAATTTCGATTGTTAAGTATTTACTTACATCAAGATCATTCATCTTTGATGCTGCTTATCTCGGATACAATCAGTAATTACAAGTAGGGACGGGGTTTCCCGTCCCGAAAGTAATATTTTGATTTTGATGAACAGATATGTACAAATCATTTTCGCAAGGGGGATTATTTATGGCAGTAGTATTAAAGAATACTATGTACAAAGCAATCTGTTCGTGTTTAGTAAGTAAACATAAAGAATACAAAAGTAATAGAAATCTTATAACATTCGCAAGAGCATTACAAACGTATCCGAGTAAATCGATATATTGTTTAGCTGCTAATAGATTGATCCATCATTTTGAACAAAGTGTATTTGATATTAATCTTATCATTGAGCTTGAAAGAAATGAAGGTGATGATGAAGAATTAGTATCAACAATCGAAACATTAATGCTCAATCCAACAATCAAATCATTAGCAGAAGTCAATAAGCTTGTAATGATATTAGCAGACTATGTTAAGTTTGCGAAGATACTCAAAGTCAGACAGACATTCTTGAAATGTATGGATATGATAAATGAAGATGACGATACGAATATTCATGAACAAGTAGAAAGTATGTATAAAGTTTCTACGGAGATTGTGAATGCGTATAACTCGGTGAATGTAACCGAGACATCTCATGCATTCGATACGTCTGACAAAGAGCAGATGAAGAATGTAATGGCTGAAGCAAATGATTCTCGTAAACCAGATAAGATAATCATAACTGGAATACGAATGTTGAATATGTTACTTTCTCCAGGATATATGTCAGGGTGTTTATATATCTTTCAGGGATTACCTGGTAACTATAAATCTGGTATTCTATTAAAGTCATTTGTTGATTGCTTAAGATTTAATGCACATATCAAGAAAGTCTTAGGTGAGAAAACTCCAATCGCAATGTATATCTCAATGGAAAACACAATGTCACAGACTGTTTTAAGATTGTGGAGTTTACTGTTCCCTACTGCAGATATCACATCATATACTGTTGAAGAACAGGTTGAGATGATTGATCGTGAACTTTGTAAGAATGGTATGAGATCTGTTATCCTGTATTATGGATACAGAGAAAAGTCTGCAGGAGATATTGCAAATATCCTTAGAGCATATAATGATGAGAACAACGAAGTTGTATTCTTAGCTCTTGATTATATTAAGAGAATGAGACCAACTCGTACAGATGCTGCAGCTAACTCATCAGAAAAGACGGAGTTACATGCAATCATGAACGAAATCAAGTCAATGATTTGTGTACCGTTCAACATCCCAGTCTTGTCAGGTCATCAGCTTAATAGAGCTGGTGCTGCAGCAGTTGACCAAATGATCCAGCAAGGCGGTTTCAATAGATCTGATGAAGCACTCGGACGAAGTAATACTGGCAGCGCCTGGGAGGTAGTTGAAGTTGCTGACTGGATGGGTCTTATCAATATTGAGAATAATGGTGAGACAAAATGCTTAATGATTAAGGCAGCAAAACAACGTGAAATCAATTCAGCAGAAACAGATACTTCGATTGTAGCAATAAGACATCCATTCATTGCGGTTAACAGTTTTGCATTAAGAGATGATATTAATGAAAACTGTTCAATCTCAGTTCCGGTATATCTTGGAAAGAGACAAGCAAACTTCATGGCAGCTGTCTAAAATATTTCCAAATATACATATATATATTTTATTTGTAGATACACAGAAAGATACTGTGTATTCTTATAATTCACTTTATAATTATTTGAAGGAGGTACACCACTATGTTTGGTGCAACAGTAACCTATCCTGGCACACACGTGTTAGGAATCAGCGAACCGTTTGATTACAGTTCATTTGTAATGTCAACGTTTCCGCAGCAGCATAAGTCGGAACCAATGGTAGGTTTCAAGATCCTGCTCAGAGACACAAACAAATTCTGTGCTCCTGGCGATAAGATCAATCTCATTGATACTTTCGCACAGCAGATCTTCGCAAACAAATTCTGCATGCTCAGAGAAGGTCCAATCTCAGATCCAGATACTTATTATCTGATATCGCTTCCGGTACCACTGAGTATGTTAGCACAGCAGATTCAGAACATCAGTGCTGTATACTATTTCCTGTATCAGCACAAGTTCGTAGCTCAGTTCACACCAGGTGGACAGCCAACTCAGTTCACTTTTGGCTTGGGAAGACAGGCCAATACTGAAATATGTGTATCAGGTAGAGCTAACATCTATCAGATGCATAGAGTTCTCAGTACAATGAATCTCCATCCAAGATACATGGCTAAACTGGAACATTCTTCTGGTTTAATGATGGCCGATGTAGACTATCTGTCAAGAACTCATGCTTTAATACGCATGAAGTTTAAAATCCCTGAAGCAACAGTTCTTGATGATATGAGTGAAATCGCTCATGTAATGGCATCTGTATTCGCTTCAGCTTCTTAAGATTAGGAAGTGTGATATAGGATGGTATTCAAGGTATTACGAGAAACGCTAAAAAATATAATTTGTATATTAGGAGGAATTTCAATGTTAGGTTTAAATCCGAATGAAAACATCTTTATGAAGGCTCAGGAAGCACAGCAGCCTGTTTATGCAGTAGGCCTCGGCACAGAACTTTCAACAACAAGTTGGATGCAGCCATATGCTATGAACGCTGAACCATCAAGACGTACAATGACTAACAACCCTGCGTATACTACAATGTATCCACAGACAACAACACAGCAGGTACAGCCATTCTCTTCATATCCACCGGCAATGCCAACATCAATGCCAGCTGTAACTCCAACAGGTCTTAACCAGAATCTGTTAGCTTCTACAACAAGCACAGGTACAACAGCTGCTCAGGTTGCATTCAATCCTTGGAATACAGATGCAACTCAGCCACTTACAATGGGATTACCAACTGCTCCAGCAACAGTAGCTCCGGTTCCAGTTCAGACAACAGTTAATCAGTTCGGATATCCAACAACTGTATCTCCAGTTCTCGGAAATCCTGCAGATATAATTGTAAACTCATACAATCAGAACTGGGCTAAGAAGGATCCAGCTGTATGGCCTTCAGTAGCACAGCCAACTCCAACAGCTCCGATGATCGATTGGGGTATGTATTCAAATGGTTGTGTGAACGGAATATATGCTCCACAGCAGCAGGCTCAGGTTCAGTATCCGGTACAGTATCAGACAACTCCAATCAATAATGACTGGAAGGCTATCTGCGATACAAACTTCAAAGCACAGTTCTAATCGGAGGTAAACATGGGAACAGAAGGATTCGTAGAGACACGAGAAATGTGTCACTTCAGGTCCAGACTCAATGAACTTCCTCTCCAGCTGAAGCGTGACATAGCATTATGCACGCTTCAATATGGCTGGAACAATATCAAGCGTAGACAGGAAATGTTAAATCTGTTGAATGATTACAAAATTGACTACAAAGATATTGGTACAGGAACAAACAGATTCATTGTTAAATACGATGGATACGTTATCAAGATCGCTCTTGATCAGGAGGGTGTTAATGATAATAAACAGGAATGGACCATTGCATATCAATTACCAAGACTCGATCCAAAAGTTCCAGACGTTGCACTTCCGTATGAGATAAGCAGAGGCGGCCACCTTTTGGTGGCCGACTATGCCCCTGCTTTTACTAGTTATAATGAGATGATCGCTAATCATAGAACGACCATCGCTAACATATTAAAGAACTGGTATAAGAATGGATACTTACTTGGAGATGTAGGAATTCAGTCTAAGAACTTCGCAAATTGGGGAGTCATTAATGGAAAGCCAGTGTGTATAGATTATGCATACATTTTCAAAGCGTCTGGAACAATCTTCGGATGTGCTATCTGTGGATGTAATGAACTTACATTAGATAATTCTTTCTCAACATATCAGTGTCCAAAATGTAAAAAGGAATTTCCTGATGCATTGTTAAGAGCAAGAATCTCAGATAACGCAAGAGCTATGTTGTTTGAAAATTCATTGTCTACTAAGACAATTGAAATGACAGATAAAGAAAAAGATGTTATGTGCACCGTCAAAAGACCAATCGTTTATGACCCAGATATGCCGAATCTGGCTGAGAGTGCTTGGTTTGCTACACATCATCAGAAAGGATAATTAAATGAAATTAAGAGAGATGTTGATTAGCATGAGGCAGTATACACCGCCAACTCAGCAGCAGGTTATCGTCAATCCTAATGTTGAGACACCATCTGTCGACATGCAAACGATAAACGAAACTATTAAGGCTGGAACAAATGATACTATTAATGCTTTAATGGAATTCATGAAACAGCCTAACGTAACTCAGATATCTCAGGAAGAAGCAGAGACTGAATTGGATGACGATGAGGTAAACGAAATCCAGGCAGCTATTAGCGATCTTGAAGAGAAGTTATTTGGGGACACTCCAATAGACTGGAATGTCTCCAAGTCATTCATATATAATATCCCAAAGAACGTATTTAAAGCACATCAGGATTGTATCGAATATGATCGTCCTGTTGTGTTAGATCCGTTGATCTTTCTGTATGCGATGTTAACAGAAGATCCGAGATATACGATGGGATCGTTCCTCAAGAAGTTAATGGAACTTTGTGAGGAGTTCAAAAATGAAATCTCAGCTGATGCTGAAGAATGGGAAAAATACAACAGCGAAGAAGAATAAGAGGAAAACAATTATGGAAAATAAGGATTATAATATAAAGGTAGACGGAGAAGAAGCAGTATTCGAAGGAGGAGCTATCAGATTTAAGAAATCTAAAGGTAGATTTGATCTGATTCCAAAAGATGTCGAAAGGAGATTCTTAAAGAGATTGACGGATTTGATTGTAGAGAATCGTACACCGTTCATTCCAGGAGACATCGTATCAACTTTGAATTCATTAAGTTCGGTAGATAACGAAGAAGATGATAACAGATTCATCGATATCATTATCCGAATAATGCTTCATCGGTATGAAGGATACACATCACATTTTGTCAAGTACATGCACATGATGCAGGATCTTGCCATACACTTTCAGAAGGGTGCTGAAAAGTATGGTGAACATAATTGTGAAAAGGGTATTCCATTATGGAGTTTCATAGACTCCGGAACAAGGCATACATTCCAGTACCTTTTAGGGGAAGAAGACGAACCGCATTACATATCAGCTATCTGGAATTTCTGGATGGCTGATTGGACAATTCATAAGGAGTAGAGGATATGATAATCTGCTCGAAAAGAGTATTCCTAAATGTGTTAACTCAAATATGGAATAAGGATACACTTTTAAATGCGAATTATTTCATATTAGATCCTGGGTCTGATTTTAGGGGCGGTAATCAACCTGCTCAAGACAAGTGGGTTTATGAAGGTAATAAGTTGACTCAATTAAAGCAGAGATCAGTTCGAGCATATAGTCAGTATTTTATAAAGTATCTGGATACTGATTGTCTCGATCCTACTGCATTTATGACAACTATCTTAACTCAGACTCATGATTCTTCTGAGAAGACATCCTATGCTGCAGTACAACAGTATCTGAATCAGGATTCTGTTAAGTCGAAGGTAATGGATGCGTTATTTAAAGATGAACTTAAGGGGAATGAGATCCAAGTTTGTATATATAATGACGAAGATATCGTCATTGAATTTGGTAATCTCATCTGTTCATATCTTGCATATAACTTCGGAGCAGATGTAATATTTCTGGATCCGATGTGTCGTAGCGATGTTCATGGACAGGGATATTATCCTGGTAACAAACAGGTTGGTATGCAGACAGTACAACATCTACGAGATTATAATCTCTTGGATAACTTTAGTACCAATCTGACTACGTCGAATTTGATTCACAATACATCTAATCTTGGTGTATGGTTAGGTAAGAAGGATTTCGAAACACTGTATAGATTATATCACTTACTGTTTCCGAATGAACCGCTTCCTCCTGGACAGTACACAAAAGAAATGCTTGAGAGGATAATTGAAGGTAAAGTATCTGAAAGTATGCCTGTGGTAAATCCAGATTCATCCACGGGAAAACTGATATATTCTACACAAGATTTGTTCTCAACCATGATGGATGAATTCGATGTTTATGGACAACAACAGCAAGAACAAGAAGACGGATGGGATGATGCATTCGACTTTGGTTTTGATGAAGAATAATTCAAGATGCATTCGGGCTTTTTAGCCCGGTGCATTTTTTTTTTATTTAGGAAAGGAAGATGATAATATGGGTGCTCGTGCAAATAATGCGATGTCTGAATACTTACTTAAGATTCAATTAATTGTAACAAATTCTGAATTTAAGAATAGAGCAGAAGCAAACAAGTATGAAACTGCTGCAAGTAAGTTAGCAGGTGATAAGTACATTCATGCTATGAATCATACAGATGTATTCGAGTCTTATACTTATACTGATATTGAAGTATATAAGACTTTAGAAAAGCATGGATATTCTGATCTTAAATGTAGATACTTCTTAAAGAATCCTTCAATGATTCCGATTGATATTAAGAATGAATTAATGGAGAATGCACGTGAGTTCTACATTGCAGCATACAATGAACCAAATAAGTATTATATCAATTTAGCAGGTAAACCGTTCATCGGTAATGAGAATGTTCCTGCAGATAAAGTCATTACAATCCCAGATGAATTCTACAACATTTATGGATCTGATTCTGCTTTATATAAGAATGAAGCTGTACATGAAATGCCTCTGAAATATCAGGAGTTATTCATGAATTCTGAATATTATCAGAAAGCGTTGGATGAGAATCCAGATTGTGACTATCTGAAGTATATCGGTTCTAAGAGTATTCCGATTGAAATATCTCGTGCATGTAAAGATGGAGATATAATGAAAATCAATACTGCTAAACTTAGTACATATCATGAGATGTTTGGTAATCTCACGGTTTCGTCGGATGTAATCCATACATTCGTTTCATCATACAAAAAATGCAGAGATTATGTGTATGGAACTTTAAAGGGAAACTTCTCGGATATCTACGCTAACTATGATTCATTCATTCGATTCTTAACAATCTATCTGTCAATCGGTTATACATTAAATGAGTTATCTCGTTTTAAGAATCTGATGATTCATGAGAATTCTGTTATTGCAAATAATCTGTTTATGTTATATGGATTACCATCATGCATAATGGAAGGAACTTCTTTAATAGAATTCTTAAAACGTTTTCGTCTGTTATTACAAGACAAAGGTACAAATGTTGTATACCGTGTTAAAGACTTAATCGGATATAAGTACACAGACATTTATACTCTGATAATGGTTAAACAACAAGTATTCAAAGACGGTAAACCGTTATACGTTAAAGATGAAGAAACTGGAGAAAGTAAACCGGTGCAGAGAATCGTATTCCGTAGATTCGGTACAACAGATGACAACACATCATACTTTAACTTCAGAAGAGAAGAAAAAGAATTCTCTTTAGAAGAGATTACATCAGGAGATCCAAGATGGTGGAACACACCTGAAGTAGACCAGATGTTATCTGATATGAATTATACTTTATCAAATTCAAAGTATATTCAGTTAGATACTCATATGAGTCTATCGGATGTTTGGTGGCAGTGTGTTATCATGATTCGTGGTCTTTTAGACCGTAGACAGGAAACTGCATTCACAAAAATTCAGATAAACACAAACATCAACGGTTCTTCAGAGTTAAGTGTGTTTGATGCTGTATTAACACTTGTAATATTAATGAACTGGCATCTGACAGATATCAACGGTAAACATTTCGACGGTAATATTTACTTACCAAATTCAAATGGTAAATGTGTTGATATGTTATTTAACGGATTAAATGAAGATGGTTCTCCAAAGGATCTTGTTGAAGGTGATCCATATCTCTTAGCAAGTTTCGATTTCGATGTTCGATTAAATAAAGCCGAATGGTATTACAAAGTGCTTCCGTTATATGATTACCTTGAACCATCTAAATTCATTCCAATGGTTGAAGACGTTCTTGATATGAAAGTCAATAACGTTGGTGAAGTTATGATGAAAGATGTTCGTAACATATTCGATTATCTGGTTGAGAAACTGAGAAGCTGTATGACAATCAGAGAATATCGTCAGGTAACTGAGACATACAACAAACTCTTCTTAGTTGACCCTGTAAGAGATTGGTATGATGAAACAGTATTCAATCCAGAAGAAATCATTATGGATGAATATCATATTACTGAAAAGGATATGTATTCATTAAGAACATTCTTCTATCAGAGTGATGAAAGAATCAAGGTTCCGTATAATGGTACAATCTATCCTGTAGATATTTATCAGATCATGAACAATAATGCTTATAATGTTAAGGTAAACAATAAGTATATGTTCAGAGATGATGAGTTCGTAAATGCTTTCTCTAATTATGTACTGACTAAGTTTACTTCTCAACAGTTAATGGCATCTCAAATATCTGAAGCTGTTAAGAATAACTACAAACAGATTATCAATGATAAGGTTCTTCTTGACGTTGGTAATGATGAACAAGGTCCTAAGACATTCGATGCTTTGTTATTCAGAAACAATCCTTCATTATATAAGTATCTCCAGAGTATTAAATCAAATGGATATGATCTTGTAATCTTAATGAGGAATATCATTCGTGCTTTAGAAGACTATACAAATTCTAAGTTATCTGCTTTAGAGTTTAAAGCTCTTGGAGTATCTGAATATTTCAATATCTTAAAAGAAGTAATCTCATACTTCAAATCATACATGGTTGAATTTTCATCATCTGAAATATCATTAATCTTTGATGGATTATTTGATAACGGTGGTAACTCAAACATGATAAATCTGTATGATGAAATCAACAATGTTGAAGTAGAGTTACTTCCTAAGGATTCTATGGCATTACACGATGTAGGATTCTTAGATGCTGAAACAATGGTTCATGATTCATTCTGTTTACATGATGAAGCAATGTTCAGACATGTCACAAAGTATTCTAATGTCGTTGCATTGGGATATGAAATGTGGTATGATTATAAGGGAAGAATCTCACGTACTCCTTGGGACATTGATCCTGATACTAAGGTTGAAGTAAACTTATTACGTAATGAGAATGGTACAAACCGTGCTATTATCAACTGCAACAATCTCGATGTGATTCCTCCGAATTACATCGGACATGAATAAAAAAATAAAAAATGAACAAAAAATGAACTCCCGCAATTGCGGGAGTTCAAAGTTCATTTGTATTGCCTTGCGCAAAGCAACTGTGGAATGCTGTACGGAATTAGAATGCAGAGTTGAATTCTCCACTGCTTCCGTTGCATCCACCGTAGCTGTCTTCGTGGTGCTTGTGCACGAGCACTGCTACTGTTGTGATAGCTGCTGCGCCGCCAACTACGCCTGCTGTGATACCCCAAGCCTTCTTGTGCTGGTGATGAGATGTCTCATCCCAGTGCTTGAATATTCTAACCGGGTTGTTGCTCTTTTCAGCCTTCTGTGCCTTTTCCATCTTTTCTCTTAATGTTTCTGCCATAGTAGTTTCCTCCTCATTTGAAACTGTTGTGTTTGTGTTGTTTACTGTTGTTGATGTGTTTGTGTCGTTGACGCCTTCGATTATTAAACCGCAAGGCTCAACACGAATACCAAGATTTTTTTCAATCTGTTCAAGATCGGGATCGTGATACTCGAAAGTATAGCTATCTTCCATTTTGATACCTCCATGGAATGAGCAGTTAATTTTACATCACGTACTCAGGTGATGTTTCCCTGAAGTAAACTCATCAGAAAGCTGAGTTTACTTCGCCTGATGTGCCATTACAGCCACCATGCATTTTGCTTTTGCCATATTCGTAGAGCATTGCGCATCCACATCCTGTAGCTACAAGAGCTGAAACGGTTATTACCGCATGCTGGAACTTGTCTCTCTTACGAGTATGAGTGACAGTTCTTAACATTTTTTCAGCTTCCTTGGCGCTGCTTGTGAGTTTTGCCAGATCAGCTAATGAATTGGCGTTCTCCCAGTTAAGTTCTTCTGCCATGGTTTTACCTCCTGTTTATTGGCTTTTGTTTAGGGCTTATTAAACATTCATTTCTGAATATTCAAATTAATAATATATATATGGAAAATCAAAAAAATAGGAATTTCCCATAACACTAAAAAAGAACATTATACACTCCCCGAAGGGAGTGTATAATTAATCTTTATTTGAACCAGAGATCAGGTCTCTGTAAGAATTCATCTCGTTTAAACATAGGCACGAGAACCGTTTTTATGCATATTCCGTTGGACAAAATATACTTATAATTACACCACCAGATGCCGTTAAATGTGTAATGTATACCGTTAACACACCCAGTTATTTTGTTATTCTGATTCATAATTATCACGCTGCCTTTCGATTTCTTCCATTAAATTCAATTCATAAACATACTGTGGACATCTGTCCTCGGTTACATGATGAGATATAAGGAATATCTGTTCTATTTTACAAATAGCCATTATTTCAGATATCATCATTATGAATGAATCAGCTACAGTTGCATCCAAATATGCATCAATTTCATCTATTAAGAAGATATTATAATGAGATAAAAACGATGCTAATGACATAGATAATGCCAAAGATAATAATGCTTGTTCTGATTGTGATCCATATCGTACATCTGTATTGACATTAGTACCAATTCTGAATGGTAATGAGAACTCATTTTCATTTATCGTTGGTTTTAACATCTCTAATTCAGAGTCATACATGACATTTAATAATCGATTAGTCAGAGATAAAGCAGATTCTACCTTAGAACGTATTTCTTCAACAGGTTTTCCCTTAGTTGATGAGGTAGAATCGGAGATAATCTTATACAGTTCATTATTTGTTACCTGTTCAGATATAGCATGTTCGGTTGAAATGAACTGATTATTGTCATTTTCCAACTTCTCTAAGTTTCTTTTCATGAATTCCTGTTGAGATAATAATGAATTGTATTTAGCACAATGCTCTTGATACACTGTGTTATGAGCTTTCATCTCTTCGTTTAGCTTATTGAGTTTGGATTGTTGCTTATAAAGCTCTTTGATATTGATATTCTGTATGGATGATAACTTCATTCGTTTGTTATCTATATCATTTGACTGTCTGATTTTATCATCTATCTGAGATTGTATCTCATCACATTCAGATTGGATATGTTGAATGGATAATTCTATATCCTGAATGGATGAAGATTGATCTGATACATTACTTATTATGGATCTCATGCTTTCTAAGGATACTTCTGAATCTGCTAATTGTTTGATTAACTGATTTCTGAGTTCAACCTTAGCTGCTTCTTCCATTAATAATGTAATCAAATTTGTATCGATACCAAACTTACCCTCATTAAGATTATTCATCAAATGAGTTATATGGAATTCTGATACTAATTCATCTGGAACTTCGATGTTTAATAACCTGCGGATTGTTTGAATATTCTTATATGCATGCTCCATGTTGGTTATATCGTATGCTGTCATCTTCTCAGATGTTTCAGATTCCATACTCTTGAAGTATGTATCAATTAATTCATATGCATTCTTATATATACAATTCTCTGTACAGTTATTGGATGGATAAACTCCATCTGAAGTATGCATTAATTGATGTATTCTTGATATGATAACCTTTTCTTTTTCAGCATCCATTATCTCATTACTTTCTTTTGCTAAGTATATTGAAATGTCTATACCTTTAGAAATCATTTCAGAGAATAATTCCAAATGATTCTTGTTCAGAGTAGTAACAATTTCTTTGCATATACTATTAATAGTCTGAGCGTGAGATAATAATGAACGATAACGTTCTGAAGATGCTGATGTATCCACAGTTATTTCAATTCGTTTGATACGTTCTTTCAATGAATTAACCAAATTAACCATGTTCTGATAATCTGATGTAGCTCGTTCATTATTACGAACAGCATCTACGATATCCTGTTTCTTAGAATACAGAACATCAACGTCTTTTAGCTTCAATAAACGTTGTGCTTTTAACTCATTTATTTCACCATTAATCTGAATCTGTTCATTTACAATTCTATCATATTCTAATCCATTGAATTCTCCAACAGATTCTACTACGTCCTGATACATTTGTATCTGACGATTTACATCATTTAATTCAATGGATATATTCTGTCCTCTTAATGAAGAAATCATACCATTCAATTTATCCAGATTAGATTTCAATTCATTAATTTCATTCGTTATACTATTATATTCATTCCTTGTGTTAATCAGAGAAGTATACAGATTCTCATAAGTACCATATGAAGCAACCAAGAATTCTTTAGTTGCATTCAAACTTTGTATCATCTTATTGGTATAACGATAATCGTCTGTGGATAACTTATGAATCTTATCATAAATATCTATACCTAAGGATTTGTTTAATCTGTTCTTCCTCTGAGTAGCTGAACATTTAGCGAACGAAGTTAACTGTGTACTATTAATGATGAACTGGAAGATGTATTTATTTAATCCGAATATCTTTTCGATTAACAGATTAAAGTTATTAACACCACCTGATGGATTCAACTCAACTCCATCTTCTAATATCGAAGATAATATAGAATGAGATTTTGCATTTGGTTTGTAAGTATGAGTTATATTGTAAATCTTACCGTTTATTTCATAAACAATATTCTTTTCTCCTGGTTCTCCTCTTAATATGGATGGTAAGTCGTTTCTCTCATCACCATCATAGTTAATTGACGAGAAAGGATTAAGGTTTGACAATAATACAGACTTGCCGCATCTGTTTCTGGCATATAACTGTATGATTGGTTTATCTATGTCTGAGAAATCTAACTCAAGACAATTTAATCCCATCGCTGCTTTTATCGATGAGAAGTTGACTAATCTGATATGTAGTATTTTCATGTATCTATTTCCCTTTCAATTTTGATATGTACCTGTATGTTTATCTCATAATGACTATATACATATACAAAGCTAATATTCTTATTTTCCATATATATATCATTATTGTGAATATTCATTACGAATATTTTTGATAACAACAAACCATATATTCATTAGGAGGAAAAAATCATGAGCATGGAAAGAAAAATCAAAAGATTTAACAAGGGCCTTATAGAAGTAGCTGGCACTGTGGTTGCTATAAATATAATAGCAAACGAACTCAGAAAGAGCAACGGAGCATATGGAAGCACAATAAGCGAGGATCACGGGTATGATATATTCCCGGGACAAAAACCTCGCAAAAACTGCACATGCGCTTTATGTCAGGCTCGCCGTCATCAGGAAGATAATTTAGCATTTGAAGATGACGAAGATTAATTAATCAGAATTTTTCCAGTCCCAATTCGGGGACGCAAATACAACCCGGGTCCCCCATCCCCCATACACCGGGTTGTATTTTTTTTATTTTTAACATATATATTATATATCTGAAAGGGGGACAGAATGTATATAGTCCATTTATAAATCAATTCATTTTAGAAAGGAAGTAATAGTATGAATATTGAAGAAAGAATCGAAACATTACAGGCTAACATTGACGCATTATCTGCTAAGTTTGATAAAGTATTAGAACTGCTCGAGGGTTCTAATAAAGTAGATGCTAATGTTAAGCTTGCACTTTTAATAGAAAAGGAAGATCAGAATCTTAAACTCAACAATCAGATACTCAACGAGTTAAAGAAGCTGAACGAAAAGATTGATCAGTTTGAAGAAGAGGAGGAAGAATTCACACCTGAAGAGAGCACACAGTTCATGAATCAGATGTTTGCAAATGCTGTAGCAAATCAGCAGAATCAGTATGAACCAGCTCCACAGGTAGAAGAAAGGATTACACCAAACAAGGAAACATTTGAAACTGTTGATGATGTAATGAATGCTCAGCACGATGAAAGAAAGCTTGAAGCATTAAGAAACATGAAGTTTGATACAACAGCATTCAACAACATTCTTGGAGGTGGTTCATCTTCATCAGTAAATTTAGGAGAACCATCATCCACACCCAGTGTGACTCCCTCAAACCCTCCTCCTCCACCTCGGCAGAATGTTAATTATGGACCTGCTGAAGATCCATTTGAAACAACATTCCAGAGTATGAACATTCCACCTGTTCAGTCAATTCCAGTTCAGCCTGTTCAGCCACAGCGTAGTTATGCATTAAAGTATAATAAAGGTATGGATGCTTTCTGCGCAATTCGTTTACAAGATAATGCAGTAAATGAATATCCTCGAGGAAGTATCGGTTATGAATATATTAAGCAGACATTAAAGCAGAATGCAAACGGTAGACAGACTGCTCAGCTTAATATGATTTCCGATAATAATATCATGCAGATTGTAAACAACATCAAACAGCTTGAAGCACAGAATGCTCAGCAGATGACATATCAGCAGCCACAACAGCAGGTATATCAGCAGGGACCAACAAGAAGAACAATGGTTTCTCAGCAGTATAATCCGATGATGTATGGAATGCAGCAACCAGTTTCAATCACACCACCGGATGAATTTATCCCTGCACCTCCAATTGGCATGGGTTATGAGGATTATGGAAATACTAATAACTCATATACATATAATAATTATGCATCACAGCAGCAGTATGGATATAATGATCCATATGCTTTACAGCCAGCTCTAACTGGTAATGAACTGAATTCAGCTGCATTTGACAGATACTTTGGTTCAGCCATGAGAGGGATGTAAATAATAATTCTCAAATGAAACACATTATGATACTTTGAATTGTAATGTGTTTACATTATAAAATCATATATAATAGGAGGAAACCCACAATGGAAAATGAGATCAAAAAAGTGGAGGATGAGTTTGCCAAAGTAAGAGAGAACTTCATGAAGAAGTATATCAATCCTACTAAGGACAAGACAATTGATGAGGATCTTTTGATTAATAAGATTCCGGATATTGTTAACAAGCTTCTGTATGGAGAGTTCAATGTCGACTTCTCTATCAAGCACATTCTTCCAATAACTTTTATCACGACCTGGATCAAGCTTGTCGACTTCATTCAGTCACAGCCAGAAAGAGAGTTCGCTCTCAATGTTGCAGGTCTGAGAGTTTGTTATGCGACAACTTATGAGGGTGGAGATAAGAGTAATAATATCACACCACTTTGTCAGCATGTCAAAACACCTGTGTTTATTAAACAGCATCCAACACCGATTGCTGGTTCAGACTTTATGCAGGAACTCAATCAGAAGTACAATAAGTGGAGAAGTGTCAATATTGAAGAGATAGTTGACAGTATCGAAAGAAATGTACATTATGAAGTATTAAACACATTCGGTGTTGATCTTATCTGTCCACAGACTGTTCTCACAATCTTAGCTGCATTCTATGCTGTCGGAATTCAGTTAGCAAAAGAGCAGGAAGGTGTACCGATTAACATGTATAATGTTTATCAGATCATCTATAAGCAGGGACATATCTTCGTTCATCCATTAGCACTCATCAAGCAGAGTGTCAAGGGAGACGGAAAGAATGCATTAAAAGAGGAAAACTAAAATGGAAAATTTAGCAGAGAAACTGTTGAAGAAAGAATATTCTGAAAACACTCAGAAGTTCTTATTTTATATCGACGGCATTCAGGCGTTCAGTCCAGAACCGATAACAGAACTTTGCGAATTCATCCATTCATGCGTAGAGCATGATCCAAATCAGATAGACGTATTAATGATCTTAGGATCATTAATGCGTAATCTGAATCCGGATGAATCGACAAAACAGTTCTTACGTAATATCTGCCGTCACATTGAAATCTTATATCCTGATAATGATTTTGAAGGAATCAACATCGAATCATTAGATGTACTTCAGACAATCAGATCAGGTATTATGAGATTTCTGTCATTAAACACAAGCCCAATTTGGGTAGAACCACCACATCAGAATATGGAGGAAAATAACTATGGCTCGTAATATAATAGTAGGCTTAGGTAATACAGGATACAACATCGTAGAAGCTTGTATTCTCAAAGGCCTTTCAGATACAATATTCTATACTCTCGACTCACAGACTGAGAGAGTTAATCTGGATACAATCAACCAGATGACATACATCCCGATTATCGCAGATGAAAAGTCAGGTTCAGGTAGAAACAGAGAAAGAGGTAAGGCTCTGTATGAATACCATGAATCAAACGGTGTCTTCGATAAGATGTATGAAGACTGTGAGAATGCAAAAGCTCCTGTTATTGTAATATCATCTTCAGCAGGTGGTACAGGCTCAGGTTCAATAGTTCCTTTCTGTAAGACACTCATCTCAAAGGGAATTCAGGTAATCCCGATTATCGTAACTCCTAACGATAATGATCCGATGGCTGATCAGATGAATACAGAGGATCTTATGATTGAGCTTTCTGAAACAGGTGTTGTTACATACTCAATCTTCAAGAATATGAAGAATGATGCAAACTATGCAGTTGTAAACAATGACATAGTAGAACAGATCTTCATCATCTTCGGTAAGAGATATAAGAAGACGGTACTTGACAGTATCGATGATTCTGACCTTGATGCTATTCTTAATGTGCCTGGTAGATTCATGACAATCTCAGCCAAGGCAAATGACATTCCATCTCTTAAGAAGGAATTAACAAGAAAGCTCATCGGTGGTTTCCAGCCAATGTTCACACCTGAGGATGCTGATAAGTGTACATTCTTTACAGCTTATTCACTTGAATCTCCATATGCTAAGGAAGACTATGTAACAGTATTCGAAGACATTAGAGATAGAATTAAAAATCTCTATGTTGAATACAAGAATATAGTTGACACACCTGAGTCAGGAGAATCAATCGCAACAGCAATTATCGCAGGTCTTCCATCCACTCACGTAAAGCAGTTCAATACTGAATACATGGAAGCTAACGGTATCGGCTATGGTATGAAGAAGAATGCAAGACCTTCTTTCATATCAAGAAGAAAGGCTGAAACAGTTGCTACATCGTCTAATGGCGAGAAGAAGTTCAACTGGAAATAATAAAAATAATCACTTTGTGCATGTATATAATTATAATGTAAACATGCACAATAGTGTATAAATATAATATAATCAGGAGGAATCAAAAATGAACACTATCAACGTGATCCAGGAAAGTGATCAGATCGTTCTTAACTCAGTTGAGAGTTATCTGAGATCTGTAGGAACTCCAGTTCCAGCTTCCCCTCAGGAGAAGTTATTCGTAATGCAGCAGGCAAGGGATTATCTGTATTCTGAAATCGTCCACAGACTTCCACGTATAGCTGCTTATATCATCCAGAACTCTGGTAAGGATGATAACATTGCTAAGGGTCTTTTCACAGCTATCAGCAAGCATTCAGTAGATCCTGTATTTATACAGGTTCTCATGCAGTATCTCTCTCAGAGAAACAATCCTGAAGAGAACGGTATCGTAGGTGCTTTACTTGCTAAGGTATTCGAAAAGCTCTATGATGAAAAGAAGGTTAAGCCAGCTCCACAGGTTATCGACAAGAAATCTGATAAGGACAAGAGCATGCCGACTAAGCCAGAAGAGCCAGATATCTCAGATATCAAGCACATTGGTGATGCAGTAAATTCATTACTCGGACAGCTTGCAAGTATCATCGCTACAAGATGTGCAAACATCACAATGGGTGATGCAATCACAGTTGCAGCTCTCATCGTAATGGACAACGAAGAATCACTTAAGGAAATGATCAACTCTGATCTTCCAATCTCTGCTCAGGTATTCGACGTTGTTAAGGATCCTTCAAACATCATCCGTGCAGCGCTCAATCTCAATAAGACTGATTATGCTAAGCTCACAACAAATCAGTCAAATTTCGTTGAGAGCTTAAAGAAGTGGGTTTATGATAAATTAAATATCATCCCAACTCAGACTTCATATCAGTTCATCATCGCAGCTTACGGCAGCATGAAGCCGGATACAAGCATGAAGCTTATCCAGTTAAAGGATTGCGGTACACAGTACTCCAATCTTCTTGCTGTAGCTAAGCAGATCGTTAATAACTAAGGGGGAAAAGGAAATGTACAAAAAGACTATAGATCCAGTTCTTATCGAATTCTTAAAGCCGATTATAAGGAATACTACTATCCTTTATAATCGTAATCTTCACAATCACCAGCTTCCAATATTCGCAAGAATGAATTCTTCAGAAAGCGAACAGGAAAAGATCGTTAAGGACGAATGCGTTCACATGATTTTCACAGAAGACGGCGGCGTTGATAACATCCTTGAAAAGTCAGACAGACCAGGCTTCAACAAGTGCCCTGTTTGCAACAAGTATGTTCCACTCAAATTCGATGATCAGCACGTTCTTGATCTTAAGACAGCAGCCGAGATTCATCAGCAGCTCGCATACTTCTCAATCACTCTCAATCTTCCAGTTGAGATCGTTAAGACTCTCATCGCGGTTAAGAGCCTTGATAGAGGTATGATTCAGATCTGCAGCAATCTCAATGAATATATGAAGTATGATAGCAGCAATGCAGAGACAATGGATCAGCTCGCTGCAGAATATACAAACGACAGCTTTACAAGCTGGGTATAATAGCTATCTTCACTATCCTCTATTATATATCTAAAAACATTGATGTGTGTGGGCCAGTGGCCCACACACATACTTTGTTTTTTGTTTAGTTCGTACACATTTTGAATGTTGAGTTTGCTATGAATAAATCCGAGTTCATATTTGTAAATGTATGAACTGCGAATGAAGCTCGATACATTTTGTTTATATCAAATCCTCGTATCGGTGATTCAAACACTAGATTGTATCGTGAGTTATTTTTTAATGTGAAAACATCATATCCAACTCCAGATACGTCTATTCTTGTTATACGTTCATTAACCATAGCTGCTAACATGTTTGATACAAATATATTCTTATAAGGATGAAGCTTGGATGGTTGATATACAAGATTCGGATCATAGATGGATGGATCATATTCCTTAGAGTTTAATTCACCAGTCTTATAGTTTATATCAGTTACTAAAGCACCGTTTAATGTTTTCTCAATATCTGACTCAGTAATGACACTTACGTTAGATGCAAGAGTAAACATTTGATACAGTTGATTTGTTGATTTACGTAAACCAACTAAGTCGGTGTTATTTTTTGCTGATGTAACGAAGATTGGGATGACTTTGTCTACGGATTTGGTTGTATCAATCGATGACACATAAGTCTTATCTACATCACAGAAAACTTGCGTTCCTTTTGAATGAATTCCATATAACATTTCCATGTATGCTAAAGCTTCCATTACATTTAAACCAGGTAACAGAATCTGTTCATACTTGGTTAAGTTATCAAGTTCATCTATTTCGATTGGATCATTCTGTACTCTTGAGAATAGATCTCTTATAATAGTATCGAGAGACATGTTCTTGTAGATTGCAGGTACTACATTTTTTGATCTATGAATCTTATCATAATCATAGCAGTATATTTCTAAAGGATACTTGATATTCTCATTCAAATCATTCTTTGTTTTAATTCCATCTTTATACTGATCCATTACAGATGTCGGGATGTTCTTATTCTCAATATAACATTTCATGTATAAGTACATCGAACCTGCAGGAGCAACTGGTTGTGGTGATTCGTTATCACTCATCATATATACATTACCATCGAAAGATATTTTAACATAATCTTCATCCGGTTTATCACACAGATACTGTATGTTTTCTAAGTCAGTATATATTCTTATTCTGATCATTGGGTATGTCATCGTATCATAATTGCATATATAAGCAATCGATACAATGTCAGAAGATGACATGTTTATGACTCTATCTCCTGCGATAAAATTGACTGTGGTATTATATAAGACCGAATATTTATCAGCGGTTGTGCTCATATTAACAACTCCTTTTGGTAAACGTTTTGATAATATAACCGTACATATTATATATGTACTTTTAATAATTCTAAATGAAAGGATGGAATACATATGATCGAAATGAATGATAGTTTAGATCAAGTAATACAAGAAGTAGCAACATTACCGAAGCTATCTCAAACATCTTTATTTCAGAAATTCGATTCTGTATCTGATATAACTCAATCAGTCGTAGCTGAACTTAAGAACGGAGATAAGTATGTTGTCAAACCTCAGGAGATTGAGGAAGTTATTCAGATTATCAAACTGAATGGTGACTCAATCGTTAAGAAAGCTGTTCAGGCTTATCTTGCAGGAACAATCATAATCATCAACAATAAGGAGACATCTAAGATACCTCAGGTGTTACCGTACATCGTTGTTTCAAACAAAGAAGGAACAAGATGTTACATCTTTGCTGATAGATTCATGACAAACATCAAATCAACTCAGGAATACAGAAATCTTATGACTGTACTTGAAGCTGCTTATTTAAGCTTAGCTTTAAATCAGGATCCTAAGAGGTTCTTAATGAATGCGCAGCTACAGTTACCAATGTGTGACTGCTGGTGGAGAATGATAGTTACACCGTTAGAAGCAAAACTGTATATGAAAGGTGATAACTTAACTAAGGCAAGTATGTATGCGATTGCATTCTATTATAAGATGATTCATGGACAGGTTCAAATGGGTACTGTTCCGTTTGCACGTTTCATTCGTGATAAGGTAGATCCAAGTGTACAGAAACAAATCATCGAAGAAGTAAACGCTACACCTGATAATTCTATATTCACACTGATTGAACTCATCAAGAGAATCAATCCTTTAAGATACAAAGATCTTGAACAGAAGTACATTGGTTACTTCACTCAGGCTTGTGGTGTGTCTATATTATTTGCAATTGAAAATATGCAATACTTATTCTTACTGATTACTTCTGCATTATGGAAGTCTTCATTATCTGGTTTCTCTCTGAACAAGATTGTTCAAGCATCAGCTAAGAGAGCTCAGATAGTCCTGATCTCCATGAACTTATAATCTATAATAGTATATATTGGAGGTGAGTAAAATGGCTGATATTAAGTATGGATCAGAGGATGATCTGATAAACAATAATCCTATTAGGAATATTTCTAAACAGCAGCAGACTATCAATATGCTGACTAACCAACGGTATACTCCTGTTTCAAGTTCAGTATCTAAAGAGAACATAGATCAACTCCAACTTACAGCATCTGGTTATTATACCAGCAAGAATGGTAAGACCAGTTATAATGGAACTAAAACCACAACTTCAAATTTCTATGAAGAAACACCTAAAGAAACTGGTGAAAGGACATTGACACCGGAAGATCATTTCATCAATTTATATTGGGCTAATCCTGATCGTTATAAAGGCATCACAACCAAGATTGATAATACCGAGTTCTTTAGTACTCCAGTAGAACATTTTATCTATGATCCAAATGATGTTACACTTCAGAAAGAAGAATATAAAACATATCCTGTTAAAGATCCTAAGGATGCAAACTTCATACCTAAAATCAAGAAGTTTTCAGGTGCAACAACTTTACTCAATTCTGAGAATAACTCAGATAAAGAGAAGATGTTACAAGACCTTGAAGATTACGATAAGGAATACTTACAGAAATTAGTAAGTCCGAGTATTAAAGAAGCACCATTATCTGCATTACGTCCATTTACAAACATGGACCCAGCAATTGCACATAATGCAATCTTTTCTTCTTATAATAGAACTCTGTTACCTGTAGCAGATGTTGAATTCCGTAAAGCATATAAGACTGTCATGTTCTCTCGTCCTGAATGTTATGTCATGTCAATAACTGGAAAACCAAGTCAGCAAGTTGAAAATGATGTAGAGTTTATGTCTACATATTCAAGACTTCCACATTTACTTCAACTGCTTTCTCCATCTTATCTTGATCCAAGCACAGATACATCGGCTTCTATTTTTTCTCCAAATGATTTGAAATCTAACTGGAACTATCTCTTGAGTAACCGTTTATTATCATTTAACGATGATATGAAAACATCAATCGGTGTGGTTGATAATACTATGAAGAGTATTGAAGGTCACACAGTTACTCCAGGTAGAACCTTAGAATCAGTTCAAGGTGGTACAATTCAAATCACATTCAGAAACTAAGAACTTAGAAGTTTATGAATTTCTGAGATTGTGGATGTTATACATTCATAAGATTCGTAAGGGAACATTCTCTCCGTCTTATAACGGTTATCAGTATCAGAATTCATTCTTACCAATTGCAAATAGTGCTGTGGCATATTCAACTATGCCATGTATAATCTACCATCCATATGACAGAGCTCTTGATTATACAGCAAGTATATTCGAAATCATTACTAATGAAACTATGTCTAAGATTATTGGATGGCAAAAATGGTATGGTATCTTTCCTGTTGAAGCTACAATAAGTGGACTTGGTGAAGGTCTTGCTGTAACTGGTGAACTCACAGTATCTGCTACATTCCGTTACCAGAAGAAAGAACCTAACTCAAACCGTACTATTATAGAATTCAACTATAATGCTGGTATGTGTGATGACTTAGGTAGAGTATCTAACAGGAAATTCTATCAGGTTAAAAACTGTGTAAATGCAGAGAAACCTAATAAGGGTAGTGGTGATGCACGTATCAATGAATTCGCTATTCCAAGATATGGTGCAACTGATCTGTTTACAGGTACACCTTACATCGTTTATGGTAAGTCTCAGAATAATCCAGTTGGTAATGACCATTCAACATTAACTCCATATCTCAAGTTTACAGGAGTAAACCGAGAGAATGTAAATCTTGTTGGTGTAGCAAATGCTTCTTTAGTAAGTCCACTTATTGAAGGAGATATTGAATCCGTTATCAGTACACAAGATATTTCTTCTGAGATTGAGAGTTCTACTAATATCCCATCTGAATCAGGTGATAAGAATCTGATTGAGAAGATTTGGGATAATACTGGTGGAGCTATCATTGAAGGAGTTAACGATCTTATTGAAGATACATTTATTGGTCAAATGGCTAATAGTATTACTGAAGGAATTTCTAATTTATTATCATAAGAAAGGAAGTGTGAAACATGCCAGAAGAATTCAAGGATGAATATAAACCGACCGACAATCAGGAGCCTGCGGTTCCTGCCATGAGTAGAGCAGATCTTATTGATGCTTTGATGAATGATGTTGTCGGTAAGGATACATCTGCAATAGAACAGACTAATTCGTATACTGTTGCAAATACAATTAAGGACATTCTTAATGACTATCATTTGTCAACAGATACTTCATTCATTGAAAAGATTGCTCAGATCAAATTCCATAAAACAGGTGAAACATTCTCAGTTGATGATATTCCACGTGAACTGAATGATGCTGCGTTCTTACCTGTAAACACTCTGAGTGATATCGCATTAAGACAAGATATTGACATGTTGATATCACAGATTCCAGAATGGGCTACAGCTGTAACGTTAGCCCGTGACAGTATCTGTGAAGCAGATGTAGCAACCGGTAAGATTGCTAAAACAATTAAGTTTGATAATGAGACTTTGGAGAAACAGGATGACTCTGAAGCTTACTTACATATCATGAGTAAGATTGAAGATGTTGAGAAACGTCTTGAATTAGACTCAAAGATCAAGTACAATGTAAGAGATACACTTGAATATGGTGAAGGTGGTTATGAATACACAGTACCATATTCCAAGGTATTCTCAGACTTATACAAGTACCGTTTGTCTCACAACAAAGGTGCGGTTGCGAATGGTATGTTCGATACATCTACTTCATTAATCGGATATGGAGCAGGTATCGGTGAGCATGCTGTAGAAATCTCACTACAAGACACAATCATTCAGGAACAAGCAGCAAAGAAGAATAAAGGTAAGAACAGAATCTTCACTGAAGCTGAGATACTTGAGTTCCGTCCTGGATATCGTACTAAGTCATACGAAGAGAAAGGTGAAGAAAAGAGTGAGAAAGCAAAACAGCAGGAGAAAGAAGATAAGGAATTTGATGCTTTCCTTGAACAGGTATCAAACAACATTCGTTATATTGATGGATCGGTTGCGTTACCTGTAATCGAAGAAAGTGCATTTGACCTTGAAGCTGCATATGCTGTTAAGTATAAAGAGCTTCATGAAAGCGATGTAAATCAGGTTAAGACTTTCTTCGAATCTGTTATGGATTCAAATTACCAGAACGATGAAACAATGTCTGGAGGAATTCCAAGAGAGTTCCGTAACATTAAGGGTGTTTACATGAGAACACTTCCATCAACTAAGGTAATTCCAATCCGTATTGATAGAACCATTGTTGGTTTCTATTACATCTCAGACAAGACAAAACCAGACTCAAATGGTGAAAGAAAGAACACAGCATTATCTGGTTACACATTAAGATCTCCTTCAATTGGTCATGATACATTTGACCCAGAACAAATGTTCTATGAGAAGTTAGCTAATAAGATCATTAACAACTTCGATCTTAAGTTTATGAGAGATAACGTTGCATTACATAAGCAGATTGTTACAATCCTTGAAGCTCATAACTTTAATGATGCTTTATTAAGATTCGTATTCATTCCTGCTGAATATGTAATCAACTTCGCAATCAATAAAGATGGTACAGGTCGTGGACATTCTATGCTTGAAGCAGGTTTACCAACAGCCAGAATGTACATGTTCCTTAAGTTATATTCTTTACTCTATCAGATCAACAACTCACAGATCAGAGTAATCAATATGAGAACCAGTGGTATTGATAAGAACATCAAACAAATCTCTCAAGCAACAATGAGAAAGTTCATGGATAGACGTGTTACACCAAACGATATCTTCAACTATCGATCATCCATGACAAAGATCAGCGGTTGTTCAGAACTCTTAATGGCTGTAGGTCCAAACGGTGTTCCACCAATTACAATTGAGGCTATTCCTGCTGCAGAACCTCCAATCTCAAACGACTTAATGGAAACATTAAAGAATGAAGCTATTAATGCTCAGCCAGTTCCATCAGCAATGATTCAAGGAGCTATGAGTGAGATAGACTTTGCTAAGGAAGTTGAGTTATCTAATACAAAGATGAATACATTCATCGGTTCTTGTAAGGTTGACTTAAACCCAGATGTTACTCGACTTTATAAACGTATTCTCAGATGGGAAACTGATATTGATGAAAGTATCATTTCATCGTTGGAATACATGTTTAAGATCCCTGCAATCAAACATGGTGCAATCACAACTGAAATGCTGAATTCATTTGCAGCTATAGCTGATGCTGTAGTTAAGACATATCTTACTAAGGAAGAACGAGGAGACGATGAAGATACTCAGGTTGTAAGAGAACTTAAGAAGGAACTCTTAGCTGAATATGTTCCTGACCTTGATCCAGTAAGAATCGAACAGATGGTTCAGCGTGCTAAACATAGAACCAACGAAGATAAGTTCGATAAGTTCGACAACAAAGAAAATATCATTACTCCTGAAGAAGGAGCACCAGAAGGTGATATGGGTATGGATATGGGATATTAAAGGAGATGTAGCAAATGAAAGTGCAAAAGACGAATACTGGATACATAATACAAGATCCAAGTACATTCATAAAACAAAAAGCATTGCAATACTTCTCTCTGACAAATCCTGTGCGTGAATTCTTTACATATTCTCGTGAGACTGAAGATCATGATGTGTTATATATCACATCTGGCTTCGGTCACTTACGTGATGAACGTTTAAGATATGAACTGTGTGATGCTGAAGAAATCAAACCACATACAGGTGAATCCATTTCATTAGAAATGACACGTGAACCACGTTCAGAATTACAAAGAGATTGTATCAAAAAATTAACAACATCTTCTTCATCTAAGATTACGGTTGAACTGAAACCTGGTGTAGGTAAAGCAGAACCGTATTCAAGAAAGATACCGTGTCCTACATCTCCTACAGGTTATAAGCTGATGGGAGAACTTAAGGTAGGAGACGAAGTATTTGATCGTCATGGTAATCCATCAATCGTAAATGGTATATTCGAACAGGGAGAACAAGATGTTTACAAAATAACATTCTCAGATGGAAGAACTGCATTCTGTACAGATCAGCATCTTTGGACATATCGTAGAAGTAATTCCGGAGGTCCATGGGAAACTGATATAACAGCAAATATCATGAAGAATTATAAGTACAAGAAGTATTATATTCCTTCGTGTCAACCAGTCAATTATCCTAAGAGAGATTTACAGATTGATCCTTGGGTATTTGGTTGCTTCATGGGTAATGGTTGTTTAACTTCAGATCAGTTACAGATATATGCACAGAACGATGAAGTTCCTTCAGCTATAGCAGAAAAGTATAATTTCAAATTTAAGAAGATTGCTGAAACTCATGCTTATATCTTCTTTGATGAAGAGTGGAATGAAGTTAAAACAAAAGACTTCTTCCAGTTCATTCCTGAGATGATTGGTCTTGAGAGTTGTAAGAAATTCATTCCT